>Ga0208185_1000033_pt1 | contig 82437 bp, 84 predicted proteins | sample EasRivMeERMLT700_FD_187532 | JGI IMG/M metagenome (GOLD analysis project Ga0208185, IMG submission 187532) | Soil microbial communities from meander-bound floodplain in the East River, Colorado, USA - East River MetaG ERMLT700 (SPAdes) (version 2) | ecosystem: Environmental > Terrestrial > Soil... | reverse complement strand
TCCTCGGATTACAGCGGCGCGCTCGCCGCCGAGCTGGGGCTGCCGTTCGCCTTTGCCCACTTCATCAATCCCCGAGGCGGCGACCTCGTGGCACGCGCGTACCGTGAAAAATTCAAAAGCAGTGCCGGGAAGCAGCCGCGCGTCATCGTCTGCACCTTCGCGATCGTCGCCGAGAGCGACGACGAAGCCGAGCGCCTCGCCGCGCCCATCGACCTGCGCCGCCTGCACATGGCGCTCAACATCGACTCGCCGGTGCCGACGCCGGAGGAAGCTGCGGGGCATCGCTACACCGACGAGGAGCACCGTTACGTCCTCTCGCAGCGGCCGCGCGCCGTCGTCGGCGGTCCGCAAAAGGCAAAGCACGAGCTGCAAAGCATGGTCGAACGCTACGCAGCCGACGAGCTCATGGTCCTGACCATCACCGGCGACTACGCTTCGCGCCGGCGCTCCTACGAGCTACTCATCGACGCGTTCTAGGAGCTTGGCGATCTCTCCGTGCCCCTGGCTGAGCGCGTAGTCGCGCGCGGTCAGGCCCTTGCTGTTCTTCATCCGCGCGTCCGCGCCGCGCGCGACGAGGCGCTGCACCACGACGATATGGCCGCTGAGCGCGGCCCAGTGCAACGGCGACTCCCCGTCCGTATTGCGCACCCGCGGATCGGCGCCGGCGGCGAGCAGGAGGTCGGTGAACGCAGGCTCGGGATGCAGCGCCGCCAGGTGAAGAGCGGTCTCTCCGTCCTTCGCCCGCACGCGCGGATCCGCGCCGGCGGCGAGAAGCGCCTGCAGGAGGTGCCGCATGCCGGTCTCGACCGCGCGGTGCAACAGCGTATCGCCGCTCGCATTGCGCGCGTTCAGGTCGGTCTGCCCGCGCTTGACCAGATCGACGGCGGCGCCCTCGCGATACTGTTCGATCTCCCGGAACGTCGGCTCGGAGGCGAGGGCGCTGTGGCCAAACTGCGCCAACAGCAGGATCGCCATGACCCAGAGCGCCTTGCGCAGCCAGCGCCGGTAGGCCTGCGCGTCGATGCGATCACGCACCCGCATCCCGAACGCTAGCGCCGCCACCGCGGGGACGGCAAGCCCTGCGACCGTGACCCAGGTCGCAGCGCTCAAGGCGCCCGAGGCCGCCAGCGTGGCCACCTGCGAGCCCTTGCCCACCGAGAAGCACAGGTTCAGGGTCTGCACGATCTGCTGGGGCGCGGCGCCGAGCAGCATGAAATAGACGAGCAGGACCGGACCGGCGACGTTCGCGACAGCCTCGAAAACCCCGGCAACGAAGGCAAACGCGATGCCGAAGACCACGCGCAGACGAAGCACGGTTTCGCTGTGGCTACGGCCCAGCCGGTCGAGATTCAAATAGAAGAGAAGCATCAGGGCCAGCACCAGGGTAAACGGCTCCGGCGCCGCGGCGAGCAGGATGAGCGTTCCGACCCAGGCGCCCGCCGCGATTCCCACCGGCAGAAACCAGAATTTCCGCGCCAGCTCGACCACGCCGCCGCCGCGCAATGCGGAAATGACCACGAGCAGGAGCGTCACCGGTGCGAGCAGAGTAATGGCCGACTTCATGTCGATCACCAGCGCGACCAGCGGCGTCGCCACCACCGGAAAGCCGAAGCCGATCGCGCCGTGCGCGAACGCGGAAAGCATGCACACCGCAGCCACGTAGATGAGCACCTCGGCGCTCATCGCGGCTCGAGCAGCTCCGCAAGATGGAGCGTCGCACGCCCCGACAGCGCCTCGATCTGTTCGCGGCAGGAAAACCCGTCCGCCACCACCACCATATCGCGCGCCGCGTCGAGGGCGGGCAGCAGAGCGAGCCCGGCGATGCGGCGCGAGGTTTCGGAGTGCTGGGGCCGGTAGCCGAACGAGCCCGACATGCCGCAGCAACCGGTGTCGGGCGCCAGTACCTCGCAGCCGCTATCTTTCAGGATGGCGCGATCCGCGGCCGTGCCCCAAAGGGCTTTTTGGTGGCAGTGCGCGTGCATGAAGACGCGCGCCTTGCTCTTTCCCTTGAAATTTCGCTGTTGCAGGATCTCGGAGAGCGAAAACACGCGGGATGCCAGTCTTGCAGCGCGCGGGTCATCGGGCAGGAGCTGCCGCAGCTCGTCGCGGAACACGGAGAGGCAGCCCGGCTCGAGCACGACGATCGGACGGTTCACGGGAAGGGTTTCAAGTACGCGTTCGAGCGCGCGCTTCGCCTCGTCCAGCATGCCGTAGTCGTAGTACGGCCGGCCGCAGCACACGCGCTGCGCCGGCAGCTCGACCGCGCATCCCGCCGCTTCCAGGAGTTTCTGCGCCGCCACCGCCGTCCCGGGGCGGAAATGGTTGTTGAAGGTGTCGTCGAACAGCACGACCGCCTCTCCCGCCCCCGCGCCGGCGCCGCTCGGCTTGAACTGCGACCGGAACGTGCGTGGCGCGAATTTTGGCAGGTTCCGTTCCGGCGCCACGCCGGCCAGCCGCTTCGCGAACCCGAAATCGGAGAAGAAGTTCGTGACGGCTGAAAAGCGGGAAGCGACGGGCGCCCATTCGCCGATGCGGCCCATCGACCAGGCCTGGCGCGGGCGGCGGTGGGTCTCGTAGTAGTGCGACAGGAACTCGGCCTTGTAGGCCGCCATGTCGGTATGCGTCGGGCACTCGCTGCGGCAGCTCTTGCAGGCGAGGCACCAGTCGAGCGCTTCCTGCACCTCGGTGCTCGCCCAGCCGTCGGTGATCACCTCGCCGCGCAGCATCTCGGCGAGCAGGCGCGCGCGGCCGCGCGTCGAGTAGCGCTCCTCGTGCGTGCCGCGATAGCTCGGGCACATCGCGCCGCCTTCGCGGCTGCGGCATTTGCCCATGCCGATGCAGTGCTCGCTGGCGCGCGTAAAGCCGTTGCCGACGTCGTTGTTGAAAGCGAACCGGGTTTTCAGCGTGACCGGCTTGTACTCCGGGCCGCGGCGCAGGTTGGCGTCGAGCGGATAGGCATCGATCAGCTTCCCGGGGTTCATCCGCTTTTGCGGATCCCAGGCAGCCTTGAACTCGCGGAAGGCCTGCATCAGCTCGGGGCTGAACATCAGCGGCAGCAGCTCACCCTTCGCCTGGCCGTCGCCGTGCTCGCCCGAGAGCGAGCCGCCGTACTTCACGACGAGAAGCGCCGCCTCGGTGAGAAAGCGCCGCCAGTGCGCGAGCCCCGCGGGCGTGCGCAGCTCGAAGTTGATGCGCGCATGGATGCAGCCGTCGCCGAAGTGGCCGTAGAGCGAGGTGCGGTAGCCGAAGCGCGCGACCAGCGCCTGGAATTCCCTCAGGTAGTCGCCGAGGCGCAGCGGATCCACCGCGGCGTCTTCCCAGCCGACCACCGGGTCTACGCCCCTGCCGCCCAGGTTGAGCGCGGTCGCCGAGGCCCCGGTTTCGCGGATGGTCCAGAGCCGCGACATGAGGGACTTGTCCGTGATTAGGTTTCCACCCACACCGCGCGCTCGCGCCACCGCTTCCTCATGCGTCTCGGCGCCGAACTCGACCATCAGCCAGGCCTTGCCCGGCGGCAGGAGCGCGATATCGTCGAGCCGCAGCCGGCGCTCGCGCAGCCCGCCGATGATCGCCTCGTCGAGGCCCTCGCAGGCGATCGGTCCCGCCGCGAGGATCCGCGGCACCGCGTCGCCGGCGGCGCCGATGTCGGAAAAGCCTAGCACCACGAGCACGCGCTCGCGCGGGCTTTGCACCAGACGCGCCTCGGCCTGCAGCGTGAAGGCGCACGTGCCCTCCGAGCCGACCAGCGCGCGCGCCACGTTGAAGCCCTTTTCCGGCAGGAGCTGGTCGAGGTTGTAGCCCGAGACGCGCCGCTTGATCTTCGGGAATCCGGTACGGATGTGGTGGGCGTATTTGTCCGCGATGGCCTTCAGGCTTCGATAGATCTCGGCTCGTCTTCCCCCTTGGGAAAGAACGCTATGAAGATCGGGTGTTGGCCCGCACCAGAACCTCGCGCCGTCGTAAGTCAGCACCTCGAGGCGCTCGATGTTGTCCACCGTGGTGCCCGCCATCACCGAATGCGGGCCGCACGAGTTGTTGCCGACCATGCCGCCGAGGGTGCAGCGCGAATGCGTGGCCGGGTCCGGCGCGAAGGTGAGGCCGTGCGCCTCGGCGGCGTCGCGCAGCGTGTCGCACACCACCCCGGGCTCGACGCGCGCAAGCCGCGACTGCGCGTCGATCGACAGCACCCGGTCGAGGTACTTCGAGCAGTCGATCACCACTGCGACGTTGACCGCCTGGCCATTGAGCGAGGTGGCTCCGCCGCGGGCAAGCACCGGCACGCCGTGGCTCGCGCACAGCCGCATCGTTTCGACGATGTCTTCCACGCTGCGCGGCAGCACGACGCCGATCGGGACCTGCCGGTAGTTAGAAGCGTCGGCGGCGTAAGCCGCACGCATGCCTTTGTCGAAGCGCACTTCGCCCGTCAAAGCGTGCTGCAGCGCAATCTCGAGTCGTTGATATTCGACCACTTGTAGCGATTCTTGCACATGCCCTCGTGTTTCTTGACTTCACTGGAAGCCGGTACTACGCTGATTCGCCGCCATCTGCGATTTGGACTGGAACCGGATGGCGGGCGTCACGGTCAAGATGTTTCCCAATCTCACGAGGACTTCATAAATGAAAACAGTCTGGGCAAGGACGCTCTGCCGCTTGTTGATGGTGCTCATGATCTGGTCGCCGATGCAGTACGCGCAGGCCGGGATGATCGGTACCGACCAGGTCGCCTCCGCCGCTTCGCAGGCCGACCGCAGCACCGTACTGCAATTCCTCGACCGCGCCGAGGTCGCGAGCCAGATGCAGTCGATGGGCGTCGATGCCGCGACGGTCAAGGACCGCGTCGCCGCCATGACCGATCAGGAAGTCCAGTCGCTCGCCGGCAAGATCCAGAGCATGCCCGCCGGCGCGGACGACACCGGCCTCATCATTCTGATTCTGGTGGTCGCCGCCGTGGTGTGGTGGGTTTGGTTCAGACGTTAACAAGATCCAAGCTCGGGAACGCCCGCCTCGTCGCGGGCGTTTTCATTTTGACGCTCGCCGCGGGCTGCGCGAGCTTCTTCCCGCAGACGAAGGAGCTGGCGAGGGGGTGGCCGCAGGAGCTGCCGAAGCAGGCCGAGCTCACCGAAGTCCCGTTCTTTCCGCAGCTCGAGTACCAGTGCGGACCGGCCGCGCTGGCGACGGTTTTGGTCAGCGCCGGGGTAAAAACCACTCCTGAGGAGCTGGTGCCGCAGGTCTACATCCCGGAGCGCAAGGGGAGCCTGCAGGTCGAGATGCTCGCGGCGGCGCGGCGCCACGGCATGGTGTCGTACGCGCTCGCGCCGCGCTTCGAGGACGTGCTGCGCGAAGTCGCTTCCGGCACGCCGGTCATCGTGCTGCAGAACCTCGGCCTCTTCAGCGCCACCTGGCACTACGCGGTTGCGGTCGGCTACGACTACGGACCGGGCACGCTGGTCCTGCGCTCGGGAACACTCGAGCGCGACGTGGTGCCGTTCGCCGTGCACGAGGTGGTCTGGATGCGCAGCGGCTACTGGGCGATGGTCGCCGTGCCCCCCGACCGCATTCCCGCGACCGCCGAGGAGAAGAGCTGGCTGAACGCGATTGCAGCCTTCGAGCGCGCGGGCGACGCGAAGAGCGCGCGCGTCGCCTACAAGACGTTCCTTGGGCGCTGGCCGGAGAGCGTCAACGCCCATGTCGGCCTCGCGAACACGCACCATGCGCTCGGCGAGCTGGCGCAGGCCGCGGCGGTGCTGCGCGAGGCGGCGCGCCGCGACCCGGAATCGGTCGTGGTGCTCAACAACCTCGCGCAGACGCTGTCGGACCTCGGCCGCAACGAGGAAGCGCTCCCCGTCATCGAGCGCGCGGCGGCGGCGGGCGGGCCGTTCGCGTCCGCGGTGCAGAAGACGCGCGAAACGATCCTCGCCAGGCTACGCAGCCAGCGTGGCCGGGTCGAGCGAGTCCAGTAGCGGCGGCAGCGGGCAGTCGAGCACCGCGCCGACCAGGCGCAGCAGCTCCGCCTCCGCGACGCGGAGGGTGCCGTCCACCGTCGCGGCGGCGAACAGTCCTTTCATCAGCACGCCCTTCTGCAGCAGCGTGAGCCGGCGCAGCGCTTCGAGCGCGGCGCCGGCCGAGCCGAGGGTCAAGCTGGCGGACGACGGCAGGGTTTCCGGAATTCCCAGCGTCGCCGCGCCGGCGCGGATCGCCGCCTGCAGCGCGGACTCTCGCTCCCCGGTCGCATCGGCGCGGGTCCCCGCGTGAGCCACGAGCGCCAGCAGCGTCGCGGCTTCGTTCTGCAGCTCGGAGATCTTTCGATCGGTCGCGGCCGGCCGCGCCGGCGGCGCAAGCTGCTCGCGGACCAGGGCCAGCACGACGAACTCGTGCAGCGACACCCGCCGGTCGGCGTTGATCACCGCCTCGAGGGCAGCGAGCAGCTCCTTCCGCGTCTCTTCCGGCGCCGCCTTCATCGCCGGCAAAGCGAGATCGATCAGCGGGAGGTGGAGGGCGGTGCCAAGGTGCCGGGCAAGGGGCGCCACGGCCCGTGCGCCCTCAGCCAGCGGCGTCTTGCCCAGGGCTTCCAGCTGCCGGCTCATCGCCTCCTCGGGCTCGGCGAGGAGGAGCGCGACCATGAATGCGCCCGCGGCGTCTGCGCTGCGGAAGCTTTCCTGCAGCGACGCCGGAAGCGCGTTCAGCAACCGCGCGGCGAAGTCGATCTTGGCGGCATCCAGCGTGCCGACGAGCGCCGCGCTCTGCTCCGGCGAGCGGCCCCACGTCGTGGCGAGGTCGCTCAAGCGGCGGCCGGTGGGCTTCACATCCGCGAGCTCTCTCGCCGGCGAGACCGCCGTTTCCCGCCTGGCCCGGTACTCGGAACGCTGGAAGCCCGGATGCACGCGCCGGATGCGCTCCTCGAGCGGCGGGTGGGTGTCGAACACGCCGCCGAGCCACACCTTCACGGCCGCGCCGAAGTACATGTGCGACATCTCCTCGGCGAAGCGGTTGGCGATCAGCGTGCCCGCGGCCGACGAGCGGATCTGGTCCAGGGCGCCGGCGATGCCGTCGGGATTGCGCGTGAACTGGACGCTGGACGCGTCGGCGAGGAACTCGCGCTGGCGCGCCACCGCCGACTTGATGAGCCGCGCGAAGAACAGGCCCAGGTAGCCGATGATGAAGATGGCGAGGCCGGCGAGGACCAGGCCGCCCTTGGCATCGCGCGAGCCGCGCATGCTGCGCATGAGGAATTCGCCGATCGAGCCGATGAACACGATCCCTGCGAGCACGCCGAGCATGCGCACGTTGAGCCGCATGTCGCCGTTCAGGATGTGGCTGAATTCGTGCGCCAGGACGCCCTGCAGCTCGTCGCGGGTCAGCGTCTCGAGCGTGCCGCGCGTCACCGCGACCACCGCGCCCGACACGTCCCAGCCTGCGGCGAACGCGTTGATGCCGCGCTCGTTGTCCATCACGTACACCTCGGGCACGCGCACGCCGGAGGCGATCGCCATCTCCTCGACCACGTTGCGCAGCCGCCGCTCGAGCGGATCGGCGGTGTCGGGCGGCACGCGCCGCGCGCCGACCATCCGCGCCACGGCCACTCCGCCCTCGGCCAGCCGCGCGACGTTGAACAGGCTCACGATCAGGATCAGCGCAGCGGTCGCCACCGCGCCGCCGAGGTATACCCCGGCAGGCACGGCTTTGAGCGTCAAGAGCTCGTCATTGCTCCACACGTAGAGCACGCCGAGCACCAGGTCCACCGAAAGCACGACCGCGATCACCGCGAGCGCGAAGAGCAGCACCATTACCTTGGTGTTGCGCCGCGCGAGGTTCTGGTGCTCGAAAAAGGTCATGCGGGGAGGGCCTGCGGGTCCTGCGCGGCGAGCATGGGAGGGACCGGGCAGTCGAGGGTCGCCGCCACCATGCGCACCAGCTCGGCTTCCGCCAGCCGGAAGACGCCGTCCGCGGCGGCGGCCTCGAAGCACGCCTTCAGGATGCCGGGCTTGGCGAATGGCGACAGATGCCGCAGGCGCTCGAGCGACTCGCCGACTTTCGCGGTGGTCAGCTCATGGCGTTCGACCGGCGCCTTCCAGCCGAGCTTGAGTACGCCGGCGCCTTTGTCGAAGGCGGCTTGGTCGAGCGAAACGAGGGACAGCACGACGTGCGCGTCCGGCGCGAGCTCCTCGATCCCGCGGAATTGCGTCCGGATGGGCTGCCCCGCGCCTTCGCGCAGGCGCTGCCGCAGCAGCGTCAGCAGCACGAACTCCCGCAGGGTCACGCGCCGATCGGATTGGACCATCGCCGTGAGGTCCGCGAGAAAGGCGTCGCGCGCCTTCTGCCGCTGCTCCTTGATCGCGGGGACCGCGAGATCGGCCAGCGTCAGCATGTGGTTGCGCGCCAGTCCGCCGACGTACACATGCAGCTCCAGCACTTTCGCTCTCGATTCGGCGCCGCGCTTCGCCGCCAGCGCCTGCAGCTCCGCCTCCCGCGTCGCCTCGTCGGGCTCGAGCGCCAGCGCGAACATCGCGTATTCGGCCTCATCGGCGCCGTGCAGCGCCTCGCGCAAGCGCGACGGCAGCCTCGCCAGCAACCGCGCCGCGTAATCGACGTGCTCGACGGCGGGCCGTCCGACCGATGCGACCATCGCCACCGCAGTATCCATGCGCAGATTTTTCACGACGCTGCCGGAGCCGTCGATGACGGCCACCTGGTTGCGGATCCCGTGGCGTTTCGCCCGGTACTCGTCGCGCTGGAAGCGCGGATGGGCGCGCTGGATGCGCTCGAGGATCGGCGGGTGGCTGGGGAAGCCCCACCAGCGACCGACGGCCGGGGCGAAAAACATGTGCGAGAACGGCTCGCACTGCACCGCGCGCACCGCGGTGTGGGCGCGCAGGGCGAGAATCGAGTCGAGGGCGCCGGCGATGCCGTCGGGATTGCGCGTGAACTGGACGCTCGCCGAATCGGCCAGGAGCTCGCGCTCGCGCGACACGGCCGCCTTGATCGCGCCGGCGGCGAAGGTTCCGGGGAAACCGATGAACGCGATGAGCGCCGCAAAGACCGCCGTGGGCGCGCCCGCCCCGCGCTCCTCGCGCGACAGGTCCCTGTTGTGCCAGGCCGCCTCGTAGATCATGCGCTCGGCGTAGTCGGCCATCCACGTGAGGCCGGCCAGCACGCCCGCCAGGCGCAGGTTGAGCGCCATGTCGCCGTTCAGGATATGGCTGAACTCGTGACCCATGACACCCTGGAGCTCGTCGCGCGAAAGCTTCTGCGCCGCCCCCTTGGTGACGATGATGACGGCCTCGTGCGGCGAGTATCCCGCGACGAGGGCGTTGATCGCGTCGTCCCAGTCGAGCAGGTAGACCGGCGGCACCGAGATGCCCGAGGCGATCGCCATCTCCTCGACCACGTTGAGGAGCTTGCGCTCCGCCGGCGTGCACCTGCCCGGCTCGACATAGCGGGCACCGAGGAGATGCGCGATGACGGGACCGCCGTCGCCGAGCTGCCACATCCGGTAGGCCGACACCGCCAGGATGAAGCCGCCGACCGCGCCCCCGACGACCAGATAGAGCTCGAGCGGGGCACGCCCCGGCGCGCCGACGTAGGTGGCGAGGAGCGCATACGCAAGCGCGGCGGCCGCGCAATAGCTCGCGACGACGAGCAGCACCGCAGCCGCGTACCAGAGGACGAGCCAGCGCGAGCTGCGGCGCGAGCGCTCCTGCTGCTCGAAAAAATCCAAGCTACGTGAACGAGACCTTCGGCGCCTTGCGCTCTTCGGCCGATTCGGTCGCCTGCATGAGCTCGGCGGCGTCGAAGCGGAACAGGCCGGCGAAGATGTTGTCGGGGAAGGACTCGCGCTTGGTGTTGTATTCCATCACCGAGTCGTTGAACGCCTGGCGCGCGAACGCGACCTTGTTCTCGGTGCTGCTCAGCTCCTCCTGCAGCCCGAGCACGTTCTGGTTCGCCTTCAGATCCGGGTACTGCTCGAACACCGCCATCAGCCGGCCGAGCGCGCCGCCGAGCGCGCCTTCGGCCTGGGCGAGGCCGCGCATCGCGCCCGGGTCGCCCGGTGCAGCGGCGGCGGCCTGCGCGGCGCTCACGGCGGCGCCGCGGGCCTTGACCACGGCCTCGAGCGTGCCGCGCTCGTGCGCCATGTACCCTTTCACCGTCTCGACCAGGTTCGGAATCAGGTCGTAGCGGCGCTTGAGCTGGACGTCGATCTGCGAGAACGCGTTCTTGAACCGGTTGCGCAGCGTGACCAGGCCGTTGTAGATCATGATCGCCCAGATCGCGACCACTACGATGATCCCCAGGACAATCCATCCCCCCGTGCTCATGGGTCCTCCTTTGTGATGACACCCTTACTATACCGCGTGCTGCGCGCGCAGCCCGGGGAGCTGCCGGCGGTCGCCTGGTCGTTCGCGTACTTCTTCCTGCTCCTTTGCAGCTACTACATCCTGCGCCCGGTGCGCGACGCGCTCGCCGTGGAGGTCGGCACCGATGCGCTGCAATGGCTCTTCACCGCCACGTTCGTGACCATGCTCGCGATCGTGCCGCTCTTCGGCTGGCTGTGCGCGAGGCTGTCGCGCGCGAAGCTGCTTCCGGCGGTCTACGGCTTTTTTACGCTGAATCTCATCATCTTCAGTTTGCACATGCCCCCCACGGTGTTTTTCGTGTGGCTCAGCGTGTTCAACCTGTTCGTGGTGTCGGTGTTCTGGAGCTTCATGTCCGACATTTTCGACACGCCGCAGGCGGCGCGGCTCTACGGCGCGATCGCCGCCGGCGGGAGCTGCGGCGCGATCGCCGGGCCGCTCATGGCGGCCAGTCTCTCAATCAAGATGGGCCACTCCGGGCTGCTATTGCTGTCCGCAGCGCTTCTCAGCCTCACGATCCCGTGCATCGCCATGCTGGCGCGCTGGGCAAGAGCGCATCCCCGCCCGGACGATGCCCGGCCGGAAGCGCCGCTCGGCGGGTCCATCCTTGCGGGCGTGCGCGCAGCGCTCAGCTCGCCTTTCCTGCTCGCGATCTGCGGCTACCTCCTCTGCTACACCGCGCTCTCGACCGCGCTCTATTTCCAGCAGGTCGCGATCGTCAAGGAGGCCGTGCCCGACATGGCGGAGCGCACGCGCCTCTTCGCGAGCATCGATTTGACGGTGAATACGCTGACCCTGGTCCTGCAGATCTTCGCCTTCTCGCGCCTTACCGCGCTCCTCGGCCCCGGGTGGCTCCTCGCGCTGATGCCGCTGGTTTCGATCGCCGGCTTCCTGTGGCTCGGCGCCACGCCGACGCTCGCCGCGCTGATCGCCTTCGGCGTGACGCGGCGCGTAGGCGAATTCGCGATCTCCAAGCCGGCGCGCGAGGCGCTCTTCACCGTAGTGCCGCGCGAGGACCGCTACAAGGCGAAGAATTTCATCGACACGGTGGTGTACCGCGGCGGCGACGCTGCGTCAGCGTGGTTCTTCGGAATACTGGGCGCATCCGTGGCTTTCGCTGCCGCCGGAATATCCGTCGCCTGGACGGCGATCGCCTTCTACCTCGGCGCTAGAATGAAATCATGGACCCGCGACGACGCGCGCTCCTCGCCCTCCTTGCAGCCGGGACGCTCGGGACTGAGCTGAGGCCCGCGTCCGCTCAGACCCGCATCATGACCAAGCCGATACCGTCGACTGGAGAAGCGTTGCCGGTGATCGGTGTCGGCACCTGGCAGACCTTCGACGTCGGCGCGGACAGCAAGGTCCGCGCGCCGTTGCGCGCGGTGCTCAAGCTGCTGAACGGGAACGTCATCGACTCCTCGCCCATGTACGGCAGCTCTGAGGCGGTCGCGGGCGACCTGATCGCCGAGCTGGGGCTGCGCGACAAGCTCTTCGTCGCCACCAAGGTCTATACCAGCGGCCGCGATGCAGGCGTGAAGCAGATGGAAACCTCGTTCAAGCGCCTGCGTGTCGAGCGCATGGACCTGATGCAGGTCCACAACTTGCTCGATGTCGAAGCTCACACGAAGACTCTGAAGGACTGGAAAGACAGGAAGCGCGTGCGCTACATCGGCATCACGCACTACACGTCTTCGGCCTACGCCGAAGTCGAGCGCTTGCTGGAGACCGGCCAATACGACTTCGTTCAGATCAACTACTCGTTGGGCGAGCGCGACTCGGCGAAGACGATTCTTCCTCTGGCAAGGGAAAAGAACATCGCGGTGATCGCCAACCGCCCGTTCGCCGAGGGCGCTCTGTTCAGGCAGGTGAAGGGCAAGCCGCTGCCGCCGTGGGCGGCCGGGCTCGGCATCGCAAGCTGGGCGCAGTACTTCCTGAAATGGATCGTGTCGCATCCGGCGGTGACCTGCGCGATCCCTGGGACGGGCAACCCGCAGCACATGAAGGACAACCTCGGCGCCGGCGTCGGCGAGCTTCCGGATGCCGCTGCAAGAAAAAAGATGGCCGACTATTTCGATGCACAAGGCTGAAATCCGGCGCGAGATCGTCGAGCGCGTGCTCGCGCGCCGCGGCCGACTGCATCTTTTCGATGCGCTCGACCCGAGGCGCAGCGCGCTGATCGTGATCGACATGCAGAACGCCTTCGTCGCGCCCGGCGCGCCGATGGAGGTGCCGGCGGCGCGCGCCATCGTGGCGCCGATCAACCGGCTCGCCGCCGAGCTCAGGCGGCGCGGCGTGACCGTGGTCTGGGTGGCGCACGAAAACCGCAAGGACGGCCGCGACTGGGCCGGGTTCTTCGACGCCTTCGTCGCCCCCGGCCGGCGCGCCGATGCATCCGCCGCGCTTGCTTCGGGCTCCGATCTGCAGAAGCTCTTTCCCGCCCTGGATGTAGCCCCCGGCGACTTGCGCGTCGCCAAGACCCGCTACAGCGCCTTCATCAAGAACGATTTCGAGAACAAGCTGCAGGAACGCGGCATCGATACCCTGCTCATCGCCGGCACCAAGACCAACGTGTGCTGCGAATGCACCGCCCGCGACGCGATGATGCTCGACTACAAGGTGGTCCTGCTCTCCGACTGCACCGCGGCCCTGTCCGACGAGGAGCAGCGCGGGACACTGGAGAACGTGATCCAGCAGTTCGGCGATGTGCTCACCGCCAATGAGGCGTTGGTCTTGCTCGATGGCAGTGCTGGGCCGGCTATCGCGCCGCCCTACGGCGTCTAGCCCGATGCTTCTTGCAGCCGAGCAATTGCGTGCGCACATCTTCATTTCATACGCTCGCGCTGATAAGGAATTCGTCAGCCAACTGCACGACGAGATCGCTCGGAAAGGTCGCAAGCTTTGGGTTGATTGGGGTGATCTTGAGGCGTTCGATCGCAGTTGGCGGGCCACTCTACTTGCAGCCATCGAAAAGTGCGAAACCTTCATTTTCATCATGAGTCCAGCTTCCGTGGACTCTGGTGTCTGCGCTCAAGAAGTGGCGCATGCTGAGCTACACGGCAAACGGCTTGCCGTGGTCGTCTATCAAGCTGTCCCAGACCAAAGGTGGCGGGAGCGCATGCCGTCGCTAGAGACTCCACAATGGTTCTTCTTCGATCACAACGACAATCACCGCTCAGTCGATGAGCTCCTAAAGGCGTTGGATTCCGACCAAGATCATGTTCAGGCTCACACTCGGCTGTACGCTCGGGCGCGCGAGTGGGAGACGAGCGCCGATGAAAGCCTATTGCTTCGCGGAGCTGATCTGCGAAGCGCAGAGATCTGGCTGCAGCCGGCCGTCGATAAGCAGCCGCCACCAACGCCGCTGCACTACCGATACCTTCGAGATAGTAGGCTGGCCGCTACGCGCAGCCTCGCGGCGCAGCTCGCCGCGGCGGCCGAGCTTTCGGCGAGTCAAGTCGACCTCACCGTTAGCGTCCTACTGGCTGCAGAAGCGTACCGTCTCGCGCCGACGCCGCAGATCGAGCGCGTGCTGCGTCGCGGGTTGCGCCTGCCGCGGCTGATATGGTCGTACCCAGCTGGCGCGGGCCCTTGCCGATCGACGACCAGCCAAGATGGTCGTTATGCAGCCGTCGCGAGCGGCCATAGCGTTCGGGTTTTCGAGATTCCATCCGGGGAAGAGATTGCGGCTCTCGACCACACGGGCCGCGTGTCCTTGCTGATGTTCAGCCCTAAGAGCAGGTACCTCACAACTTGGGAGGATACGTCCAAGGCCGGTGAACGGCCATACGGCTCGCTCCGGGTGTGGGAGATCCGCACAGGCCGGTTGGTTGCCGAGTTCTTAAGCCCCGAACAAGTTTTCTGTCTTCAGTACGATTGCGCGGAGCGGTACGCCGTAGCGGGAAGCGCCGGAACGACAGCCATCGTCATCGATCTTCAGACTGGGGCGACTATTTCGCTAAAGCATCGAGACGCAGTCGTCACAGCGCTTGCCTTCGACGCCAGCGGCACGTACCTCGCTGCCGGTCAGGGGGGAGCGACGCCCACAACGCGTGGCTGGCGCGTCCCGCCCGCCAACGATCTGTGGGTTTGGCGCGTCCGGAATTGGCGTCCGAGGACTCGGATCAAACGAACTGGCGAGGTGTATCGCGTGGCGTTCGACCCTAACCGCGAACTGCTGGTCGCCGCCTGTTCACGTGGTCAAAGTTGCGCTGTGCGGGTCTGGCACGCCACACACATTCTCGGCTGGATGCGCTTCCGTGAGATCGGTAGCGTCGAGCACTGGAAGCCAGTAAACGAGATCATCTTCGATCCCCATTTCTGGGTTTTCGCTACCGCTTGCGATGACGGTTTGGTGCGGATTCTACGGACTGCAAGCGATGGGGAGCGGAATACCGTAGGGGAACAGTATCGCGTGGCGCATGATGGCCCGGTGAACTCCGTGGCGTTCATACCGTACGACGAGCACGCGGCTAGGCGAACGCTCATCATTGCGTCGGGCGGCAAGGATGATCGCACGGCGCGCGAATGGGAAGGACCGACGGAGCTGACGCGTGCCATCCATCCGTCGCCAGTGGAGCAAGTGCGATACAGTGCCGACCGCAAACTACTGATCAGCTGCACGGCTGACGGAGGTGTGTTTGCGTGGGCATCGAACCAGGACCAGCGAACGCCCAACGAAGTACCGACTGCGTCGTTACTTGAGGAGTTGAGTCGTCGCATACAAAGAAATCTGACTCTCGAGGAGTGGCGCAGCCATTTCGGGGACGAGCCGTACCGTCCCACGTTCGAGCATCTCGCAAATCCCGTCAGCGCCGATCGACAAAGCGCGCGGCCTTGACGTTCGCCTCGAACTCTTTCGCCAGCGTGCCGGTCTCCAGCACCACGACCTGAGGCGCGAGTTCGAAGGTCTCCTTGATTTCCCCGCCAGGATCCCAGTCAGGGATTTTGCGTCTACGCGCCGGCGGATCTCCCTCTTATCCCGGGCTTAGTCCCGCGCAGAAGTGCCCGACGTAGGGGTGGAGCTTCTCGCCCAGCGCTCTTGCCTCCACGTTCGCCGCCCTTAGGCGCGTGACCGCTTCTTCCGCCCTGCGCCTGAGGGCCTCGACGTCGACGGTCAGAAGCTTGCGATCGCGCATCACCCAGTGCCCGCCGATCATCACGCTCTCCACGCCGGTGCCGTCTTCGGCGAACACGATCTGGCTCGCGAGGTCGTTGAGGGGGATGTAGTGCAGGGCGCTCAGGTCGAGGAGCACGAGGTCGGCCTTCCAGCCCTTCTCGATGCGGCCGAGCTTGTCGAAGCCGAGCGCCTTGGCCCCGCCCTCGGTGGCCGCGTAAAGCGCCTCGCGCGCGTTCACCCAGCGTTCGGGCGGGTTGCCTTTGACGCGCGACAGGTAGCACGCAAGGCGCATCGCTTCGAAGGCGTTGAGGTTGTCGGAGGAAGCGGCGCCGTCGGTGCCGATGGCCACGTTCAGGCCGCGCGCGAGCATCGCGCGCATGTCGGCGATGCCCGAGCCAAGCTTCAGGTTGCTTCCGGGGTTGTGCGAGATCGAGGCGCCTGCGTCGGCGAGGCGCTTGCGGTCGTCGTCGTCGAGCCACACGCCGTGGGCTACGCAGAATTTGGGGTTCAACAATCGCAGTCTCCCCAAGTGAGCAACAAGACTCTCGCCATAGACCTTGGGGGCCACCGCCGCCTGCAGCTTGGACTCGGCAACGTGCATCTGGATGCCGAGGCCGAGCCCGCTTGCGAGGTCGCGGCAGGCGACCAGGAACTCGTCGGAGCAGTGGTGCGGGATGGTCGGGCCGAGCGCCGGCTTGATGCTCTCCCGGTCGAACTTCCAGCTCTTCAGCAGGTTCTGGACCGAGGAAAGCGTTTCCTTGTACGGCGCATATCTCGCCTTCAGCGCCTGGCTGCGCAGCGGCTCGGGCAGCGCCTCGGCAAGTCCAGGGATCGCCTCGTAGAAGGTCCGGTCCGCCATCATCGGCGCGATCGCGGCGCGCATGCCGGCCTCCGAGTAGGCGCGCGCCACCGCCTCGACGCCTTCCGCCGTGGGCAGCGGGAACTCGGCGAACATGTCGTAGCCAGCGGTGCAGCCCTTGCGCACCATCTCGGCGGCGCCGATCAGCGCCGAGAGGTGCTTATCCTCGAGTGTGCGCCGGCCGGTTACGCCGGGCTGGGCGTTGAGGTAGGTCTCGAGGTTGTAGCGGTCGAACAGCCCTTTCGCGAGGCCGGTCTGCGCGTGGTTGTGGCCGTTCACCAGCCCGGGCATCAGCGCGCGCCCGGCGGCATCGACGCGCTCCATGCCCTCGCCTTTCACGGAGCCGCGAGGCACGACGTCGGCGATCATGCCGCCGTCGACCAGCACGTCGAGCGGCTTCGCTTCGAGGCCAGGTATCAACACGAGCGCGTTCTGAATGAGAATCATGTGAGGCGTGCGTTCTCCAGGCGCAGGAACGAGCCCGCGCCACCGGCATCGACCTTGAAGCCGTACGACAGCGTGCCGCGCAGTCTCACCGCTTCTCCTCTCTGTTCGATTCTAAAGTCCGGAAGCGAGATCGCGGGGACCGGCGAGCAGTGCGGGCAACCGCCGGGCTCGGCCACCAGGAGCTGCGCGCGGCCGTCGTGCGTGTCGACGACGTAGCCGGCGATCTCGACCATGGTTCCCGAGAGCTGCTCGCAGCGCGCGCTGTAGCCCAGCCCTTCGAACAGCTCAGTCCACTTCAATCGCACGCATCACCTCGCGCTCCATGTGCGAGGTCAGGCGCACGCGGTAGCTATTGAAGTCGGGGTCGGTCATGCGGCGCGGCCGCGGCAGGTCGATCCTGATTTCCTCGAGCACGCGGCCGGGCGCGGCGCTCATCACCACCACCCGGTCGGCGAGCAGGACCGCTTCGTCGATCTGGTGCGTGACGAAGAGGATCGTCGACTTGAAGCCGGCCCACACCTCGAGCAGGAACTGCTGCATCAGCACGCGCGTCTGGAAGTCGAGCGCCGCGAATGGCTCGTCCATCAGGATGAACTCCGGGCTGCCGACCAGGGCGCGCGCGATCGCCACGCGCTGCTTCATGCCGCCGGAGAGCTGGTGCGGGTAGTGCTTGGCGAACTTGACCAGCTTCACGCGCTCGAGCACCTCCCGGCCGCGACGCCAGCGCTCGTTCTGGCCCTGCCGTTTCATCTTCAGGCCGAACTGGACGTTGGATTCGACGTTGAGCCACGGAAACAGCGAGTGCTCCTGGAACACCATCACCGCCTTGGCGTTCGGCCCGGCGACCTTTTCGCCGTCGATCAGGATCGCGCCGCCCGACACCGGCTCGAGGCCCGCGCACAGCTCGAGCAGCGTGCTCTTGCCGCAGCCGCTCGGGCCCAGGATGGCGACGAACTCGCCCGAGGACACCTCGACGCTGACGTCGCTGATCGCCTCCACCGAAAGGCCGCGCGCGCCCTGCCAGACCTTGCGCACGTTGCGGATCTGCAGCGAGCTCATCGCCGCTTCGCCCCCGGTGAGCTCATTCTGCGGATTTCCACCAGAGAATCTTTCGTTGCACGAAGAGCAACAAAGCATCGACGGCGTATCCCGTGACGCCGATGATGCAGATGCCGAGCATGATCAGGTTCGGGTTGAACATCTCGCGGCCGAGGATCACGATCATGCCGACGCCGTTCTTGAGGCCCACCATCTCGGCGGCGAGCACCGCCATCCAGGCGGCGAAGAAGTTGATGCGCAGCATGGTAAACACCTGCGGCAGCACCGCCGGGAAGATCACCCAGGCCCACACCTGCGCCCGCGAAGCGCCGAAGGTGCGCGCGGTCTTGACGAGGCGCGGGTCCACCGACTCCACTGCCGCCACGGTGGAGAGCGTGAGAAGGAAGTAGACCCCGGTGAATACCACGAACACCGCGGTCGGGTTGCCGATGCCGAACACGATGATGCCGACCGGGATCCAGGCGATCGGCGCGATCGGCGCAAGGCCCCTGACGATCGGCAGCACCGCCGCCGACGCGGCGCGCGACATGGAGACCAGGATGCCGGTGGCCACCGCGGCGATGAATCCCAGGAAGAGGCCCGCCACCACGCGGAACGCGCTCGCCAGGATCGCGACGGGGATCGTCATCCCTTCCTTGCCGAAGCCGACGCGGAAATCGCTCTCGATCGCGTAGCCGATGAAGGAAGAAGGCGGCGGGAACAGCGTCGTCGTCATCCAGCCGCGCGCCGACGCGAGCTCCCACAGCGCCACCAGGATGAGCCACGGTATGAGCGCCGCGGCCGCCGCTCTCGCCATTCTTCTGTTTACACTTTCAAGGCTTCTTTGAGGAACCTGAAGTCGATCAGGTTCGCCGGCACCGACTTGATGTAGCCGAGCGCGGTCATGTCCTGGATCGCGGTGCGCATGCCCGCCTCGCCGGCGCCGATCAGGTTCACCTGCGGCATCTGTCGCGGCAGCGCGGCGCGCAAGGTCTCCTTGTCGACGCGGTAGAACTTGGAGGCGTCGAGCACCTCCACCGCCTTGTCGCGGTTCGCCTTGATCGCCGCGTCGGCCTTGAGCAGCGCGCGCAGGTATTTCGTCGCAGCTTGCGGGTACTTCTCGAGGAAGTCGATGCGCGCGTTGGTGACGCAGTCGGGGCCGTCCTTGCCCCAGGTGTCGAGGTTCGACGCGATCGGCACGCCCCCCAGCTTGTCGACGAGGCGCGTGGCGAAAGGCTCGACGTGCGTCACGAGGTCGACTGCCTTCGCCTCGAACGCCGAGGCCATCGACAGCGTGTCGCTGAACCACACCATCTGGAAATCGTCGTACTTGAGCCCGTTCGAGGCGAGCGCGCGGTAGAGCATCAGCTCGAAGGTGTTGAGGCGCATCGCGCCGATCTTCAGGTTTTTGCCTTTTTGTTTTTTCAAATCATCCATCGATTTGATGCCCGAGCTGCCCTGCGCCAGCAGGAACAGGCCACCGGCGCCGCTGCCGGCGATGATGCGCACCGGCGCGCCGTTGTTCGCGGCGACGATGACGTTGGTGAACGGGATGTGCACGATCTGCATCACCCCGCCGGTGAGCGCGGTGAGCGCGTCACCCGGGTTCGGCATGAACTTCATGTCCACCTTCAGCCCCTCGGCCGCGAAGAGTCCCGTGGCCTGGGCATAGAAGAGCGGCGACATGCAGATCCCGACCAGGTGGCCGACGTGGATCACGTCGGGCATGGCTTGCGAATAGCTCCTCTGCGAAAGACCCAACCCTGCGGTGCCGGCGATGGCGGCACTGGACTTCAAGAACTGGCGACGTTTCATAGACCCTCCCCTTTCGGCTAGTTTGCTCCATGTCGCACGACGCATGCCAGCCTCCGCAGTCGAAAAAGGGCGTGCTCCGGCCGAAATCCGCCCCGCGGCGGTGCCTGCTGCGCCGCACACGCCTCCGCTCGGTGCGCGGCCCAGGGGGACAGCCTTAGACTAGGTATCGGGGCCCGGTTCACATGATCGATTCCGGGCTACGCGCGTGAGGCGTCGATACGCTCCTATCGTCGCGATTCGTCGTCCCTTTTTCAGGACAGGCTTGGGAAAGATGCAAACCGCAAGAAGCGCGGAAATTTTCGTGAGCTATAGCCACAAGGATCAAGAATGGCTAGACCGGATAATCACCATGCTGTCGCCCTACGTTCAAACCAGCGGTATTTCGGTCTGGAGCGACAAGAAAATCGCTCCTGGAAAACGGTGGCGCGCGCAAATCGCCGAAGCCCTCGATGCGGCGCGAATCGGTGTATTGCTCGTCAGCCCTGACTTCCTCGCGTCCGAGTTCGTTCAGCGACATGAACTTCCCGCCCTGATATCCGCTGAACGGGAGGGCCGGATGACCCTTCAGTGGATAGCGGTCCGACCCAGCCTGTACGAAGAAACACCGATCGTCGATTTTCAGGCGTTGAACGACCCCCGGACTCCATTGGCGACGCTGGAAGTGAACAACGTCGAGAAGCAACTTGTGGAGATTTGCTATCGGATCAAGAGGGCGCTGGTGGAAGGAGAACGGGCACCTATAAAAGATAGCGCTCAAAGAGCCTCGAGTGCCTCCGACGTCGATCCACGGAGAATTCACGCCAAACTATTGGAGCTGGGGAATGCTCGGCGGCAGCGCGACGCATTTTTGGCGAAGAACGACGAAGAAATACAGCGGATTCTGCGCAGCGGCGACCCCATCGAACAATTGATGCTGAAGTTCATGTTCAAGCTTCATGAAAGATTGGAAGAGTTTCTGAAGTACGACGTAGCACTCCTGGCAACAATCGAGACCATTCGCAATTCCGGCTCGGACCCGCGGACTTACGATTTGCCGTCGTTCGATGAAGCTCTAGCAGACTTCCGGTCACGGACGATGATGCATGGCCAATACTCCAGCGTCCTGACTGGGATTCAGGAAAGCCTGCTCAAAATGCTTGCTACCTCGACCAAAGACGCTGCCCAGAAAAAATGAATCGGCAGCGCCCGGCGCATATCGCTGCGCGGACCTACGTGGTTCGGTCATGGCTCCACTGAGAGCTACGCCCGCCGGTCGACGAAGCGCGCGGCCTTGACGTTGGCTTCGAACTCCTTGGCGAGCGTGCCGGTCTCGAGGACCACGACTTGGGGTGCAAGCTCGAATTTTTCTTTGATTTCAGATGCGATGGAACGCGCCATGTCGCCGGAGTCGGCCCCCCGGCGTACCTCGATCGAAACCCGCAAGATGTCGTTGCCGCCCTCGTTGACCGCCTCGGCGCGGAAGTCGCCGATCTCCAGGTGCCGGAACATGAAGTCCTCGAGGTCCTGGTGGCCGAGGTTGACGCCGCGGATCTTGAAGAAGCCCGCCGTGCGGTGCGCATGCTTGATGCGTGGGAACACCGAGAAAGCTCCCGCGCCATCGTCGGCCTCGCTGTAGGTGACGAGGTCGCCCGAGCTCCAGCGCAGGAACGGCGTGACGTTGTTGGTCTGGAGCGCGGTCACCACCAGCGTGCCGACCTCGCCCTCCTTCGCCGGCTCGAGCGACTTCGGGTCGAGCACCTCGATGAAGTACAGGTCGGTCCAGACGCGGAAGCCAAGGCCGGCCTCATCTTCCTTCCACTCGCTGCCCATCATCCCGGCCTCGGTCATGCCGAAGTTGTCGGTGAGCCTGGCGCCGAAGGTGCGCTCGATCTTGTCCCGCTTTGCCTGGGAGACCGGCTCCGCCGAAGTCATGATGTATTTCAATGAAAGCGAAATCCCCTTCGCCTCGGCGAGGTTCGCGAGGTGCAGCGCGTAGCTCGACATGCCGAGCCAGATCGTCGGCTTCAATCGCTGGATCAGCTCGAGCTGGAGTGCCGAGGGAGTGGAAGCGCCGGACCCCGCCCAGTTGACGGTAATGCCGCGCGAGGTGGCGCAGCGCGCGTAGATCTGCCCGACGGGGTGGATTCCCATCGGGAAGGACACGTGGGCGCGCTCGCCGCGGCCGGCGCCCGCGCAGTCGAAGGTACGTGCGAACGACTCCAGGCCGACTTCGATGTCGCGAAAGCTGCGCGGGTAGAAGAGTGGTTGGCCGGTGACGCCGCCCGAGCGCCAGTACTCGGCGATGCCGTCATGCTTCGCGTGGCAGAACTCGCCGTAGAACTGCGCGTCCGAAAGCGCGCGCAGCGTGTCCTTGTCGAGGATCGGGATCTGCCGCCAGACCTCGGGGTCATCGAGCTTTCCCAGGTCCAGCGTTGGCATTCGTTTCTTCCAGAACGGCGACTGCAGTGCTCGTTCTACCGCGGCGCGCTTGCGCTCGCTCTGCAGGCGGCGGATCTCCGCCCGGGACCTGGGAATTTCCATAGATGAGAAAAATGGGGTTTGTCCCCATTATCCATATACTGGGCGCATGTCCCGCGCTCTGCGCCGCGGCACCCCGATCCGGGCTCCGGTCCACGCGGCGGAGGTAAAGCGCCGCGCGAAGGAGCTCGGCGCGGACCTGTGCGGCATCGCGTCCGCCGCGACGCTCAACGCCTTCCCGCCGGACCCGCGTTGGCCGCAGACGCCCGAGCGCATCTCGCCCTACGTGAAGAGCGTGATCGTGGTGGTGCAGCGCATCCCGGTGGGCGCGTTCCGCTGCAAGACCAACGTGCCGGTGCAGTACCTCGACATGCTGGTGCTGCGGCGTATGGACCGCATCTCGCTCAAGCTCGCGCAGGAGCTCGAGCGCGCCGGGCATCCCTCGTTCACGCTCGCGGCGCAGGAAACCGTCTGGGACATGAAGCGCGCGAGCTACGGCCAGCTCTCGACCCGCCACCTCGGCGTGGAAGCCGGCCTCGGCACGCTCGGGCTGGAAGTGAACATCCTCACCCCCGAGTTCGGCCCGCGCCTGTACCTCACCGGCATCCTCACCGAGCTCGAGCTCGAAGCGGACCAGCGCATGGAGGAGCAGGTGTGCATCGGCGAGTCGTGCAGCCGATGCCTGCACTCGTGCCCGCCCGACGCGGTGAAGCAGTGGGGGCTCGACAAGGCGGGCTGCGCCACCGAGGCGCAGGAATTCGGCTACATGACGATCACTAATTTCATGAGCCGGTTTCTCGACATGTCGGCGGAGGAGCAGCAAAAAGCCCTTCGTTCACGCGATCTGTTCGGCTTCTGGCAAGGCTTGCTGCGCGTGGTCGGCTCCTTCGGCGACTGCCCGCGCTGCCTGGCGGTGTGCCCGGTCGGCAACGACTACCACGCGCACCTCGCCGACATCCAGAAGCACATCCCGGAGAAGACGCCCGAGAAGGTCGCCAAGGCCGCGGAATTCAAGAAAGCGCGCAAGGAAGGTCACGAGCTGCCGGGACTCTCGGACTGGAACATCCGCTGGGTCGGCGAGAAGGGCTACCAGGGCATCGTCGCGCGCCAGCTGCAGGAGTTCAAGCGCCTGCAGAAGGAGAAAGAGAAGCAGTGAACGTCTTCAAGCGGCCGCTGAGTGCACTGGAGATAAAGACCAAGGCGAAAGAGCTCGGGGCCGACCTGGTGGGGATTGCCGATGGAAAGAATCTGAACACCAAGGACGTCACCGACCACGACGGCGACCGCGCGATCGTGCTCGCGGTGCGCCTGCAGGCGGGGACCTCGCGCATCCGCGCCTGGAACGACCGCAACAAGTACTACAACGACGAGCTCTCGCTCACCTTCCTCGAGGAGGTGTCGCTCGAGCTGGTGTACTGGCTGGAGGACGCGGGCTACCCGGCGATCATCGTGCCGCCGACGCACGTCGATCCGTGGCGCTACGACGGCGACCCGAACAAGCACCAGCGCACGCTGATCTCACTCCCGCACGCCGCGGTGGAGGCAGGCCTCGGCACTCTTGGTTTGAATCTTCAGTTGTTAACGCCGCAATACGGGCCGCGCGTGCTGCTCACCGCGGTGCTTTGCTCGGTCGATGTCGAATGCGACCACCCAATGACTGAGGCGCTGTGCCTCGGGCCGGAATGCGGGCGCTGCCTCAAGGCCTGCCCCGGCGACGTGATCCGGCAGTGGGATCGCGATTGGGAAGCGTGCGACCGCTACCGCTCGCCGCACGGCTTCGCCCAGCTCTCCGAATACCTGGGACGCGTCATCGACGAGCCGGATGCGAAGCAGAAGAAGGCAATGCTGCGCTCCGAGGACAGCTTCAACCTGTGGCAGAGCATCCTGCGCGGCGCCGGCGTGATCACCGGCTGCCGGCGCTGCGCCGACGTCTGCCCGGTGGGCGCCGACTACGAGCCGATGCTCAAGGATGCGCTCGACGCGATTGCCGAGAACACGCCGCAGAAGGAGGCGCGCCTCGCGCAGATGGTCGCGTCCGAGCCTTCGCCGGCCTATGAGCGGCAGATTCATTGGATAGGCCGTAGAATTCCTTCGAGGAGGGGACATTCGTGAATATCAAATTCATTGCCTTGGCTGGAGCGGCCGCGATTGCGTTCAACGCGCATGCCGCCAGCGAGCTGAAAATCGGCTTCCTGTCGACGCTGTCGGGCCCGGCGGGCGCGATCGGCGTCGAGATCCGCGACGGCTTCAACCTCGCGGTGAAAATGGCGGGCGGCAAGCTGGGCGGGCTGCCGACCGAGGTGATCTTCGCCGACGACACGCTCAACCCCGAGACCGGCAAGCAGCTCGCCGAGCGGCTGCTGAAGCGCGACCGCGTCAACCTGATGACCGGCGTCGTGTTCTCCAACGTGATGCTCGCCGTCTGGCCGACGATCGAGCAGGCGAAGGTGTTCTACATCGCCCCCAACTCGACGCCCACGCGCATTACGGGCGAGGGCTGCACTCCGTATTTCGTGTCGGCCTCCTGGCCGAACGAGGGCCACCACGAGGCGGCCGGGCACTACGCCAAATCCAAGGGATACAAGAACATGTACCTGATCGCGCCGAACTATCCCGCCGGCAAGGACGCGACCACGGGGTTCAAGCGCGGCTACGGCGGCACGATCGCCGCCGAGGTCTACACGAAGCTCAACCAGCTCGACTACTCGGCCGAGCTGGCGCAGATCCGCGCCGCCAAGCCCGCCGCGTTGTATGCGTTCCTGCCGGGCGGCATGGGAATCAACTTCATCAAGCAGTTCGTCGCCGCCGGGCTTTCGTCCGAGGTGCCGCTGGTCGTGCCGGGCTTCGCCGCCGACCAGGACATCGTGCGCGCGGTCGGCGAGCCGATGCTCGGAATTTTCGACACCTCGCACTGGGCCTACGACCTGGACAACGACGCCAACCGCAAATTCGTCGCCGGGTTCGAGAATGAGTACAAGCGCATCCCGTCGCTGTTCGCCGAGCAGGGCTACACCACGGCGCTCCTGATCGACGCCGCCGTGCGCGGCGTGAAGGGCAAGATCGAGGACGTGCCGGCCTTCCACAAGGCGCTGATGGCGGCGCCGGGACGGTTCAAATCGCCGCGCGGCGACTGGAAGTTCGCGCACAACGGCACGCCGGTGCAGGACTACTACCTGCGCGTGGTCGCCAAGGACAACCAGGGCCGCCTCGTCAACAAGAAGATCGGCACGGTGGTCAGCGGCCTCGGCGACTTCTGGGCCAAAGACTGCAAGATGAAGTAGGGAATCGGGGTTCCCCATGACCCCGATCTTGTTTTTCGAGCAGTCGCTGAACGGCCTGCAGTTCGGGCTGATGCTGTTCCTCCTCGCGGCCGGGCTGACGCTGGTGTTCGGCATCATGGACATGATCAACCTGGCGCACGGCTCGCTCTACATGATCGGCGCCTACCTGATGGCGAGTTTCGTGCAGGCCACGGGCTCGTTCTGGGTCGCGCTGCCGCTGGCTCTGATCGCCACCGCCCTGGTGGGCGCCGCCCTGGAAGTCGCTCTCCTGAGAAAGCTCTATGAGCGAGACCACCTGACGCAGGTGCTGGCGACATTCGCCGTGATCCTGATCGCCAACGAAGTGGTGCGCATCATCTGGGGCAACCAGTCGCTGATGCTGAACGCGCCCGCCGGCCTGACCGGGCCGGTGACGCTTCCCGGCGGCGTGCAGTACGCCTCTTATCGTTTGGCGATTATTGCCGTAGGAGTCCTGGTCGCCCTGGTCCTGTATTTCCTGGTGACCAAGACCAAAGTCGGCATGCTGGTCAGGGCCGGGGCCTCCAACCGCGAGATGGCGGTCGCCATGGGCGTGAACATCCGGCGGCTCTTCACGATCGTCTTCGCGACCGGCGCCGCGCTGTGCGCGCTGGCCGGCGCGATGCTCGGGCCGATCCTCGCGGTGCAGATCGGCATGGGCGAGAACATCCTGATCCTCGCCTTCGTGGTGATCGTGATCGGCGGCATCGGCTCGATCCGCGGCGCGTTCGTCGGCGCGCTGCTCGTGGGACTCGTGGACACCATGGGCCGCGCGCTGCTGCCCATCGCCTTCGCCAAGATGTTCTCGCCGCAGGTGGCGTCGAACCTCGGGCCGTCGCTCAGCTCGATCCTCATCTATGTCCTGATGGCCGCGGTGCTGTTCTTCCGGCCTCAGGGCCTGTTTCCCGCGCGCGGATGAAAGTTCTGATCGCAGCCGTGATCGTGGCGATCGCCTTTCCGCTCGCAATGCACGCTCTCGACCAGCATTTCTACATCAGCTTCGCTACGCGCATCCTGATCTACGCCATGGCGGCGGCGAGCCTCAACCTCGTCCTCGGCTACGGCGGCATGGTGAGCTTCGGCCATGCCGCGTTCTTCGGCGCGGGCGCCTACACCGTCGGCATCCTGGCGTTCGAAGGCGTCTCGAGCCTGTGGATCGCCGGGCCGGCCGCGATCGCGGCGGCGGCGCTCGCCGCGCTCGTGATCGGGGCGATCTCGCTGCGCACGCGCGGGGTGTACTTCATCATGATCACGCTCGCGTTCGCGCAGATGATGTACTACGTGTTCGTCTCGCTGAAAGCCTACGGCGGCGACGACGGCCTGTCGCTGCCCTCGCGCTCGACCGGGCTCGGCGTGAGCCTGTCGAACGATTTCGCCTGGTACTACTTGGTTTTGGTCTTGTTGAGCATCATTCTTTATTTGCTACACCGGCTGCTCGCTTCGCGCTTCGGCCGCGTGATCGAAGCGATCCGAGAGAACGAGACGCGCGCCACCGCCATTGGCTACCCGGTGTACCGCTACAAGCTGCTCTGCTTCGTCATCTCCGGCGCGATCGCCGGCCTGGCGGGCGCGCTGATCGCCAACCAGACGAGCTACGTCGGCCCGGCGCTGCTGCACTGGGTGCAGTCGGGCACGCTGATGATCATGGTGATCCTCGGCGGCGTCGGCCGCTTCTGGGGCGGCCCGGTCGGCGCCGTGGTGCTGCTCGCGCTCGAGGAGCTCTTCTCGGGCAGCCCGCTGCTCGGCGCCTATTCGCTGCACTGGCAGCTGCCGGTGGGCGTGATCCTCCTCGCCGTCGTCCTGTTCGCGCCGCAAGGAATTGCCGGTGCTTTCTCTAAAAAACCTCAGTAAGCGCTTCGGCGGCGTGGTCGCCGTCGACAATGTCAGCCTGGATGTCGCGGCGGGAGAGGTGCACGCGCTGATCGGTCCCAACGGCGCCGGCAAGACCACGCTGATTCACCAGATCTCCGGCAGCCTTGCCAGCGACTCGGGTGAGATTCTTTTTTTGGAAAGCGACATTACCCATGCGCCGCCCTACGCTCGCGTCCGGGCGGGCCTCGCGCGGAGCTACCAGATCACCAGCATCTTCCGGCGCTTCACCCTCCTCGACAACCTCGCGCTCGCGGTCCAGGCGCGCAGCGGCACCAGCTTCTCGTTCTGGAAACCCGTCGCGCGCGAAACCGCGCTGTTCGACGAGGCGCGCGCGATCGCGGAGCACGTCGGCCTTTCGGAAAAGATCGACTTTCCGGCGTCATCCCTGGCGCACGGCGAGCAGCGCGCCCTGGAAGTCGCCCTTGCGCTCGCGACGCGGCCGAAGCTCGTGCTGCTCGACGAGCCGATGGCCGGGATGGGCCCGGAGGAATCGAACCGCATGATCGGCCTGATCGGGCGCATCCGCGCGCAAGTGGCGGTGCTCCTCGTCGAGCACGATATGGACGCCGTGTTCCGCCTCGCCGACCGCATCTCGGTGATGGTCAACGGCCGCCTGATCGCGACCGATCGACCCGAGAAGATCAAAATAAACGCGGAAGTGCGCAAGGCCTACCTGGGGGACGAGCTTGCTGCTTGAGGTTGAGAATCTGGAGACGGCTTACGGGACCAGCCAAGTGCTATTTGGTGTCTCAATGAAAATAAATCCCGGTGAGGCGGTGACCCTCCTCGGCCGCAACGGCATGGGAAAGACCACCACCGTGCGGTCGATCCTGGGGCTCACCCGCGCGCGGGCCGGCGCCATCACTTTCCGCGACCGCAGGATCGAGCGCGAGGCGCCCGACCGCATCGCGCGCCTCGGAATAGCGCTCGTGCCCGAGGGTCGGCAGATTTTCTCCAATCTGAGCGTGCGCGAGCACCTGGTCGCCTTCGCCGGGAACCGCTCGGGGAGGAGCGATCCGTGGACTCCCGACAAGGTATTCGAGTTCTTTCCCTCGCTCAAAGCCCGCGCCGAAAACATGGGAAACCAGTTGTCCGGCGGCGAGCAGCAGATGCTCGCCATCGGCCGCGCGCTCGTGACCAATCCGCACCTCCTGATCCTCGACGAGGCGACCGAAGGGCTTGCGCCGCTCGTGCGCGAGGAGATCTGGAAATGCCTCGGCCGGCTGCGCGCCGCGGGCCAGACCCTATTGGTCATCGACAAGTACATCGAGCGCCTGGTCAAGCTCGCGGACCGGCATACGATCATCGAGCGCGGGCGCGTCGCCTGGCAGGGATCGTCCGCGGAGCTCGCCGCCGACCGCGGCCTCTGGCAGCGCTACCTCGGGATTTGACGTGAACCTGCGCTGGCCGACTTCGGGTTCGGAGCTGGAGAAGATCCAGCGCGAACGCAAGCAGGTGGCGGTGGAGCGCGCGCGGCAATCGCCTTTCCTGAAAAAGCGCATCCCCAGTGGAAACGCGGAAGACATCTGGCACCGGATTCCGCTCCTCACCAAGGAGGAGCTGCGGAGCATCCCGCCCGAGCGCTTCCACGACGAGTTCTGCATCCAGCCGCGCACGAAAGTGGTGGAGTACTGGCGCTCGGGGGGCGCCACCGGCCGGCCGCTGTTCTACCCGCGCTCGGCCGAGGACATGGTGCACGGCCTGCTCGCCTTCGAGCGCGCCTGGGCGCTGATCGGCGCGACGCCCGACGATTGCGCGCACATCTCTTTCCCGCTCGGCGTTCATCCGGTCGCGCACCTCTATGCGCGCACCGCGATCAATCACGGCATCGGCACCGTGTGGTGCGGCGCCGGCACCAACACGCCTTCCGAGGTCCAACTCGAGCTGATCGACCACCTGAAGCCCACGGTCTGGCTCGGCATGGCGAGCTACGGCCTGCACCTCGCGAACCTGGCGGAGGCGAAGGGTTTCGATCTGCGCGGCTCAACCGTGAAGAAAATCATCGTGGCGGCTGAGCCGCTTTCGCCGGTCAAGAGAAAGAAATTGGAAGACGCCTGGGGCGCGGAGGTGTTCGACCACTTCGGCATGACCGAGGCCGCGTTCGTCGCCGGCGAAGGCGTCGGCCACCACGGCCTGCACATCTGGGCCGACCAGTTCTACTGCGAGGTGGTCGATGAAAAGACCGGCGACCCCGTGCCCGAGGGCGAGGTCGGCTCGCTGGTGGTCACGCCGCTGTGGAACAACTCCATGACGCCGTTCCTGCGGTGGAGCTCCGGCGACCTCGTCAGCTTCAGTTCGAAGGGAAAAGGCGACGGCCCCTGGTCGGTGTTCCCGATGCTCAAGCACGCGCGCCGCACGATGGGCTTCTTCAAGGTGCGCGGCGTGAACATCAACCACGCCGACCTGGAGGACGCCTTGTTCCGCGACCCGGAGGTGGTCGATTTCCGCGCCGAGGTCGCGAACGAGGGCGACAACGACGTGCTTCGGCTTTTCGTAGAAATGAGAAATCAAGACGAGTCGGGCGTGACGGAATTGGTCCGCCGGGCCTTTCAGATCACCCCGCAAGTCTCGCTGCTCCCGCGCGGCACGATCGCGCGCGAGTTCGAGGCGGCGGTCAAGCCGCCGCGCTTCGTCGACAAGCGCGGCTAGGAGAAAGCCATGAAGACTGTCCTCGCATTCCTTGCCGTGGTGCTCGCCGCGGCAGCTCACGCACAGGAGAATTACCCGACCAAGAGCGTGCGCCTGATCGCCGCCGCGGCGCCCGGCGGCAACCCCGACGTGCTGGCACGCTTGCTCGCGGCGAAGCTGGCGGATGCCTTCGGGCGGCCGTTCGTGGTGGAGAACCTGCCCGGCGCCGGCGGCGTGGTCGCCGCCGAGCAGGTGTCGCGCGCGCAGGCCGATGGGCACACGCTGATGCTCGGCGACTCGGGCGCGCTCGCGATCAACGTGGCGCTGAATCCGAAGCTGACCTATCACCCGCTGCGGGATTTCACCCTGATCACCGCGCTCGCGGCGGTGCCGACCGTGCTGGTGGTGCATCCCTCGCTTCCCGCGAGCTCATTGAGCGATTTTGTAAAAGAGGCAAAGGCGAAGCAGCTCGCGTACGGCTCCGCCGGCAACGGCTCGGTGCATCACCTCACCATGGCGGTGTTCCTCGCCCGGTCGGGCGTCGAGATGCTCCACGTCCCCTACAAAGGCGGCAGCGCCCTCGTCGCCGCGGTGCTCGGCGGGGAAGTCCAGTCCGGCTGGTCGGGGATCCCGAACGTGGCGCCGCACATCCGCTCGGGCAAGCTGCGCGTGCTGTGCATCAGCACCGCGCGGCGCTCGGCTTCGCTTCCCGAAGTGCCGACGGCGATCGAGCTCGGCTACGCCGGCTTCGACATCGCCACCACCATCGGCCTGCAGGCGCCCGCCGGCCTGCCGCGCGAGATCGCGGCGCGGCTGCAGTCCGCGGTCGCCAAAGCACTGCGCGAGCGCGACCTCGCCGAGCGCATGGCGAACCTCGGGATGGAGATGGCCGAAAACGGCACCGAGCACTACCAGCGCTTCGTCAAGGAAGACCTGGAGCGCTACGCGGCCGCGGTGAAGGCCGCGGGCGTGAAACAAGACTGAACTATTTCGGCGGGGGCGAGACGGCGATCGGATCGCTCGCCGGAAAGGTCGCCTCCAGCGCCTGGTCGAGCAGGCGCTCGAGATGCTCGTCGCGCGGCTGCGCCAGCAGGTCATGGATGTCGCCGTGGCCGAGGATCGCGGCGACGCGCAGGGCGGTCTGGCCGTCGCGATTGGCGATGAGCGGGTCCGCCCCGGCGGCGAGCAGCCTCTGCACTTCGTGAATGTCGCCGCTGACGACCGCGGAATGAAGCAGCGTGTTACCGAACGGGCCTTGAGTGTTGGGATTGCCGAGGTTTCGAGTCATGCGCCCGATACTTCCGTATCTCAATGACAATCTAATGCGGCATGGGGTTCCGTCCGTATTACGATTGAAACGATGCAAGTCGGGATCTTCGACTGGATCGAAGCCTCGGGACGCGCGCCGGCGGAGGTCTACGAGCACAAGCTCGAGCTCGCCGCGGCCGCCGACCGCGCGGGCTTCCACGGGTTCTTCATCGCCGAGCACCACGGCACGCCGCTCTCGATCGACGGCTCGCCGAGCGCGCTGCTCTCGGCGATATTCCAGCGCACGCGCAAGCTGCGGGCCGGCGCGCTGACCTTCTGCCTGCCCTGGTACCACCCGTACCGCTTCTACAGCGAAGTGTGCATGCTCGACCAGATGTCGCATGGCCGGCTCGAGCTCGGCGTGGGGCGCGGGGTGTCGCCGATCGAATCTCGCATCTTTGGTTTTTCAAGCATTGAGCAATCGAGAGAGCGATACCGCGAAACGCTGGAAACGTTCTTCGCCGCCTGCGCCTCGCCCACGATGAAAGTCAACGGAGTAGACGCCGAGCTGCACGTCAAGCCCTACCAGCGGCCCTATCCACCGCTCTGGTTTCCGAGCTCGAACAAGGAGTCGATCGAGTTCACCGCGCGCCACGGCTACCACACCGCGTTCATCGGCAAGCACAGCGACTGCAAGCCGCTCTTCGAGCGCTACCGCGAGCTATGGGAGAAGCACCGAAACGATCCCGGCCGGCACAACGCGCATGTCGCGGCGCCGTTCCTCGCGCGCACGCAGCACCTCGTGATCGCCGATACTGACGCCGAGGCGGAGAAGCTGGGACTCAAGGCGTACGAAACCTGGGCCTCCCACATCCACCACCTCACGCGCAAGCTCGGCCGGCCCGACGTGCACAAGACCACGCCCTACGACGAGGATTCCTCGCAGCGACTGATTGCCGGCTCGCCTCGCACCGCGCTCGAGAAGCTGCAGGAAATGCTGCGGCTGACCGGCGCGAACTACCTGCTGTGCATCTTCTCCTTCGGCGACCTCGCGGCGGAGGACGCCCTGCGGTCACTGGAGCTGTTCGCCGGTGAAGTGCAGCCCCAGCTCGTCAGTGCCCGACGCGGTGCATAGCTCTTTCGTAATAGCTCAGGTCGATGTAGCGCTCGGGCGCGGGCGGCGTGCCGCCCCAGTCGCCCTCGATCTCGGCGCGTAGCGCGAGCACGTTCCTGAAGCCCTGCATGTCGAAACGCCCGTCCGGGGTAAAGCCGAATTTCGGATCGGCCATCAGCTCCAGGGTCCTGCGCGCCACCTCGGGAGAAAGCTTCAGCCGGTCCCCGAGCAGCTTGGCGGCCGCGTCCCGGTTCTTCGGGTCGAGCACCCAGCGCGTCCCCTCGATGAACCCGGCGATGTAGCGCTCCATCGTCTGGGAGTTGGCTTGCGCCCACTTGCGCAGCACGAACGTGCCTTGCGCCTGGTACGGGCCGATCAGGTCGACCGCGCGCCCCATGCTTTTCAGCCCCGCGCCCGCGGCATCGAGCGAGAACGGAAGGTTGAGCATCGACGCCTTGTAGGCCGGGTTCTCGCGCATCGCCTTGAGGCGCAGAAAGGTTCCGCCGACCGGCAACACCTTGTAGTCGACGCCGTCCTTGAGCCCGTTCATCTGCAGAATCTTGCGCAATTGCAGCGCGTACGCGGTGTTGGGCGCATCCACGACAACCGTCTGCCCCTTGAGGTCGGCCAGCGACCTGATGTCGGGCTGCACGAAAAGCTCGTTCATGCTGCTGTCGCCGCCGGTGACGATGACGATGTCGTGCTTCGCCACCTCGACCATCGCCACCGCATTGTCGACGGCCGACTGCGCGATCTGGAAGTCGCCGGAAGCGAGGCCGTCGCGCAGCTCGACCGAGTTCGCGGTGAAGAGCTGTTCTACCTTGAGCCCGTGGCGCTGGAAGATGCCCTGGGACACTGCGGCCGAGACCGGCAGGGCCTGCGCGCCGGGAAACATCTTGACTCTCAGCGGGGTCTGCGCGAACGCGTCGCCGAAAAGCAGAACGGACAGGGAAAAAGCCAATGCACAGTTCATGGCGCCTCCTCCAGAGGGACCGCTAGACTATCATTCGCCCTCGAGGAGAACATCATGCTGCGCGAATCATTTGACGACCTGTCAAGGCGTCTATCCGGCCTCGTCGAGCCCGACCGGGTGCGGCGCGAGGTCTATACCGACCCGGAGATCTTCGAGCTCGAGATGCAGCGCATCCACGAGCGCGTGTGGATCTACTGCGGCCACGAAAGCCAGATCCCGAAGACCGGCGATTACTACACCCTGCAGATCGGCCGCCAGCCGTTGCTCATGGTGCGCGGCTCCGACGGCAAGATCAGCGTCCTCTACAACCGCTGCCCGCACCGCGGTAACCTCATGGTGGGCGACCGGCACGGCAACTGCGGCGAATTCTTCCGCTGCACCTACCATGCCTGGACGTTCAAGCACGACGGAAGACTGCGCTCGATCCCGATGATGGACTCGGGTTACGCCGGCAGCCGCCTGAACAAGGAAAGCCCCGAGCTCAGCATGAAGCCCGCGCCGCGCGTCGAGAGCTACCGCGGCTTCGTGTTCGCCAGCCTGGCCAAGGACGGGCCGGGGCTGAAGGAGTTCCTCGGCAAGTCGATCGTCGCTTTCGACGACATGTGCGACCGGGCGCCGGAGGGCGAGGTCGAGGTGGTGCCGAACTGCTACCGCGTCGTGCAGCACTCCAACTGGAAGCTCTTCATGGAGAACCAAATCGACGCGCTTCACCCTTCGGTGGTGCACCAGTCGACCGGCCGCGCCGCGTACGAGGTCGAGAAGCAGCTCGCGAAGAAGGCGAAGAGCGGCGAGGCCCTTTCGTACCACATGCTGTCGGCGTTCGCCACGGTGACCATCGACAAGTGGGACAACTTTCAGACCATCAGCTACCCGTACGGCCACTGCGTCCTCGCCGGCTACATGGGCCTGCGGCCGCAGGACCCCGACACGCTCGCCTACGACCAGATTATGGTGAAGAAGTACGGCAAGAAGCGCTTCGAGGAAATTGTTGGAGTGAACATTCACCACGTGCTGGTCTATCCGGGGTTGTCCGTGCAATCGCCTCTGCAGCAGCTGCGCGCGGTGCGGCCGCTCGGCGTCGACCGCACGCTCACCGAGATCTGGCACTTCCGCCTGAAAGGCGCGCCGGAGGCGATCTACCGCCGCTCGCTCGCCTACTACAACCTGGTGAACTCGCCCGCTACGCTGATCAACGCCGACGACCTGGAGAACTTCTGGAAATGCCACCAAGGCCTCGCCTCGGACGGCGGCGACTGGGTGAGCTTCGCGCGCCACCACGGGCACGACGTCGAGAAGAACGGCGCGATCGAAAGCGCACCGAACCAGGGCACCTCCGAGGCGCCCATGCGCAACCAGATGAAGGCCTGGGCGGAGTACATGCGTGCCTAAGGATGTACAGCATGAGGTCGAGCAGTTCCTCTACCGGCAGGCAGACCTCCTCGACCGCAAGCAATGGGAAGACTGGATCGGCCTCTTCACCGACGACGGCGTCTACTGGATGCCGCCTGAGCCCTCGTACAAGACCTGGGACGGCACGCCGGCGATCTTCGCCGAGGACAAGAACCTGATGCGCGTGCGCATGGGACGCGTGCTGCACCCCGACGCGTGGTCGCAGCGCCCGCTCTGGGGCACGAACCACGTCGTGTCGAATGTCATCCTCGAAAAGGAATCGAAGAACGGCGATGTCATCGCGCGCTCGCGCTTCCACATGATGGAGTTGCGCCGCGACGATGTCCGCCACTTCGCAGGTTCCTATTCTCATCATTTGGTAAAAGCAAAAGACGGCTACCGCATCAAGCTGCAGCGCGTCGACATGACCAATGCGCAGGCGGCGTATGACTATGTCCTGCAAGTCTGGGTTTAGGCTTCTCGCGGCGGCGCTGCTGGCGATCGCCGGCGCCGCGCAGGCCCAGGGCTATCCGTCGCGCCCGGTCACGCTGGTGGCGCCCTCGACGCCGGGCAGCGCGCCCGACGTCCTGTCGCGGATCGTCGCGCAGAAGCTCTCCGAGCAGCTCGGCCAGCAGATGGTTGTTCTGAACCGGCCCGGCGCCGGCACCAACGTGGGGACGCAGTCGGTCGCGCAGGCGGCGCCCGACGGCTACACGATCCTGCTCGGCTCGATCGCGAACACGCTCAATCCCCACATCATGAGCAAGGTGGGTTACCGGCTCGAGGACTTCGCCCCGGTGTCGAGCGTGGCCGCGGCGCCGGACGTGCTGGTGGTCCATCCTTCCACCAAGGCAGCGAGCGTGCAGGAGCTGATCGCGCTCCTCAAGAGCCATCCCGGGACCCCGGCCGGGCACGCCGGCATCGGCACGACGCCGCACCTTTCGCTGGAAATTTTCCGCCGCATGACCGCGGTCGAGATCACGCTCGTGCCGTTCAAGGGCGGCGGCGAGGCGCAGCAGGGCATCCTGGGCGGCCAGGTACCGTTCATGTTCAGCACCACCATCGGCATCCTGCCGCGGGTGCGCAGCGGGCAGCTTCGCGGCCTGGCGGTGTCCAGTGCGCAGCGCATCGCCGCCGCGCCCGAGCTGCCGACGGTGGCCGAATCCGGGTTGCCGGGCTTCGACGTGGTGGCGTGGTTCGGCCTGTTCGCACCGGCGGGCACGCCAAAGGCGGTCGTCGAGCGCCTCAGCACTGAGACACGCGCGGCGCTCACCGCTGGCGAGGTGCGCAAGCGCCTGGTCGATCTCGGCGCCGAGCCGCTCGGCAGCACGCCGGAGGAATTCAGCGCCTACGTGAGCGCGGAGTTCCAGCGCTGGGGCAAGGTGGCGAAGGAGTCGGGCATCCGCCTCGACTGACGCGCTTGGCCGCCACTACGCTCGTCCTCACCACGGAAGACGCGCGCGGCCTGGTCTCGATGGCCGAGGCCGTCGAGCTGATCGAAGCGTCCTACCGCGACGCCGGCACCCAGGTCCTGGCCCGCCGCCGCCTGCATAGCCGTCTCGCCGGCCACGAAGAGCCGCGCTGGTCCATGCTGAACGTGATCGCCGGCGTGGTGCCAAGCCAGGGGGTCGTTGCGCTGCGCGTCGATGCCGCGCACTTGGCCAAGCCGGCGAAGGACGGCCGCGAGCGGCTGGAATTCCGCGGCGATTTCTCGGGCTTCGTGCTGGTCTGGGACATCGCCAGCAACGAGCTGCTGGGCATCGTCCACGACCATGCCGTCTCCGCGTTGCGCGTGGGCGCGACGACGGCGATCGCCGCGAAGCATCTCGCGCGCGAAGACGCCGCCACGCTCGGCATCCTCGGCTCCGGCAAGCAGGCGGCGGCGCAGGTCGAGGCTCTGGTCCACGCGCGCCCGGGAATTCGCAACCTCAGGGTCTTTTCGCCTTCGCGCGAGCACCGGCGGCGCTTCGCAGAGACGCTCGGGAAAAAATTCGATCTGAATGCGACTCCGGCCGACAGCGCGGAAAGCGCGGTTCGCGGCGCCGACATCGCGGTCGCCGCCACCAACGCGAGCGATTCGATCCTGTTCGGAAGATGGCTCGCGCCCGGCGCGCACGTCGTGGGGATCAAGTCCTCGACCCGGTTCTACCCCCAGCGCGAGCTCGACGACGAATGCGCCCGCGTCGCCGGCCGGATCGTGGTCAACCTGCGCGAGCAGCTCGAGATCGACGACCAGGCCGAGCTGATGGAGCCGCTGCGCAAGGGCATGGTGCGCTGGGAGGACATCCACGAGCTCTCCGAGCTGTGCCGCGGCCGCGTGCCGGGCCGCACCAGCCCGGACCAGATCACCTATCACAACAACAACGGTGGCATGGGCAACCAGTTTGCCGCCGTATGCAAGCGCGCGATCGACATCGCCCGCCGCCGCGGGCTCGGCACCGAGCTGCCGATGGATCTTTTCATGACGCGCCGCCACGGCGACGCGTCGGCGCCCTAGGCGTGCTCGAGCTCTGGCACGAGTGGAACTCGGTCCACTCGTTCAAGGTCCGCGTCGTGCTGGCCGAGAAGCGCCTCGACTGGACCGGTCGCCGCATCGAGCTCCTGAAGTTCGAGCACCTTCGGCCGGAGTACCTGAAGCTCAATCCCAACGGCGTGGTGCCGACGCTGGTCCACGACGGCAGGGTGATCCTCGAGTCGTCGGTGATCTGCCAGTACCTGGACGAGGAGTTCCCCGAGCCGGCGCTCCTGCCCGCCGACCCCTATGGGCGGGCGCGTGCCCGCGCCTGGCTCAAGTATTTCGACGAGGTCGTGCATCCCGCGGTGCGCGCGGCGAGCTTTCAGCTGCTGTATCGGCCTCTTCTCTCGGCCCTGCCGCGCGTCGAGCTCATGGCGCGGCTGGCCGCGCACCCCGACCCGGCGCGCGCCCGTGCATTCCTCGACGCCCCGGCCGACGGCCTTGAGCGCGCCGAAGGCGTCTTCAAGGCGGCGATCCAGCGCATCGAGTCGGCGCTCGAAGGCGAATGGCTCGTGGGCTCGAGCTTCTGCCTCGCCGACATTGCCATGGCGTCCTTCGCCGAGCGCCTCGCGCATCTGCGAATGGAGAAGCTCTGGGAGCCGTATCCGCGGACTCGCGCGTGGAGCGCCGCAGTGCTGGCGAAGGCGTCCGTGCTCGCCTCGCGAGCGCCGGATCAATACCGGTTTCAGTTAGGAGCGACCGCGTAGGAGTTTGCCTGACAGTCCGATCGACCCAGGCGCGCGCGAGCGCATATGTTCGTTACCGCACAGAGCCTGGCGCTGCGACAAGAACATCATGGTCGCATGAGCGCTATGCTCGGCCAGCAGCCGCTGGCCCGCCTGTTCACGGAAGCCCCCGGGTTTGTAAAGGCCGAGTTCGGCCACGGCACGGTGACGGAGATCGCCGAGCTGTACCGACACCTGGCCGTCATTTGCGTCCAAAAGCAGATCCGCCGGGTACTGATCAAGGCCGGCGATGACGATCCGGCCGGCCAAAGGGCTTTGCGCGACGCCCTGACGGTGATGGTGCTGGCGGGCCTTCCGGCGAACTTCAAGCTTGCGCTCGTAGCCGCGTCGCCGCGCGTCGCCGTGACCTATCGCGACGCGCGCCGCGATCTATGCGCGGCCGGAGTCACGACGCGGATGTTCGAAAGCGAGGAAGACGCGGCCCGGTGGCTGGACAGCGCCGACGTCAGCACGCAGGAGCCCAGCAAGTAGGGCGCTAACTGCGCAAGGTACAACGGCTCGCCGTCCGGCGCACAGGCTGATGCACCGGATCGAGACCTGGTCTGGAATGATGCGCAATGCGAATCCTTCTCCTCGACCCCGATCCCGCGTCGCGCTCGGTCATCGCGAACTGGCTGGATGAATTCTTCGGTCAGGTCGGCATCGAACCGGTGTCGTCGGGCGCCGAAGCGCTGCAGGCCATCGGCAAGAAGTGTCCCGACCTCGTGCTCGCCGCGCATCCGCTGCCGGCGCTGGATGGCATCGAGCTCACCGCCATCATCAAAGCGCGGCCCAATCCTCCCTTGATCGTCGTGATCACCGCCGGTTCCGCCGCGGGCCTCGACCTGCAATGCAGAGCCGCGGGCGTCGATCTGCTGCTGGAGAAGCACCACCTTCAGTCGCGCCTGCTTGCCTTCCTGCAGCGGCGATTCCCGAAGGTGTGGGCCGAAGGCGTTGTGACGAGAAGCCTGGCGAGCTTGCACGAGAGCCGCGTCTAGCTCAGCGGCGGCTCACGGCGGCATCGGGCTCATCGAGCACCCGGCCGGATCTCAGCGGGTCGATCTCCAAGGAATAGGCGGGCGACCGGGTGCGAATCGGCGTATAAGAAAGAGACTGCCATGGACCATTCTTCTTCCGTTCTTCGTTCACGCAACAACCGATGGACGATCGATCGAATCGCACGGCTCGCGCAACGCGAAGTGACGCAGCTGCGCACGAACGCCACGGAGCTCGGCGAGGCGGAAGTCGTGGCGCTTTGCGACCACGTGCTGCTGCTCGAGCGCCCGATCGCTCTCGCGGAGAAGGCGGGGCGCAGGCTGAAGGCGAAGCACCCGCACCTCGTGACGCGAAGAAGCGCATTCGAGACGAGGGGCGTGATGCTGCATGGGCTGTCGAGCTGGGGCGGCGTCCGGCCTTCGGACGGCACCGTGGTGATGTCGATCTGGAAGGACGACATCCAGAGCGAAAACGGCGTGTGCCGCTACCTGCTGTGGGCGCCCAACGAGAAGGGCTCGCGGCCGTGGTCGAACACGCCCGGCGGCCGGGAGCGCCTGGAGCATTGCAGGCAGGCCTGCGAACGCGGCTCGGCGGAGGCGCTTCTCGTGTACGGAGAGCCCCTCGCCGGGCACATTCCCGAAGACAGGGCCGCGACAGTGGCGGGCATCGATCCTGCGGTCGTGCTGCACGTCGAAGTGGTTCTTCGCGGCCGCGAATACTGGGCGATCTGGGGCGGCCGCAAAACCGGCGTCGCCGCGTCGCTTTAGATCGGCTTGCCCAACAGACAGACCTACCCGCGCGCGCGGCTTTTCACCTCGACCACGTGTTCCTGGCGATCGTCGACCAAAGAGATGACGTGGTCGGACTGCCCGACGCTGCCGCTTTCGTCGCGCACTACGGCGATGCGATAAACCGTATCGCGGTAACGGTAGCGTAGCTTGAACCCGGGCCAGCTCGCCGGCAGGCACGGCGCGAGGCGCAGCTTGTCGCCTTCGAGCCGCAGGCCCAGGAGCGATTCCACCGCGAGCCGGTACATCCAGCCCGCAGACCCGGTGTACCAGGTCCAGCCGCCGCGGCCGGTGTGCGGGGCCGCCGCATAGACATCCGCCGCCATCACGTACGGCTCCACCTTGTAGGTGGCAACTGCTGCCGCGGATTTCGCGTGGTTGACCGGGTTGATCATGGAGAAGAGCTCCCATGCGCGGCGGCTGTCGCCCAGCTCGGCGAATGCCATCGCCGCCCAGATCGCGGCATGCGTGTACTGCCCGCCGTTCTCCCGCACCCCCGGGACGTAGCCCTTGATATACCCGGGATTCGACGCCGACTTGTCGAACGGCGGATCGAGCAGCTTGACCAGCCCCTCCTCGCGGCGAACCAGGTGGCGATCGAGCGCCTCCATCGCGGCGCGCGAGCGCTCCGCGCTGCCGGCGCCGGAGAGCACCGACCAGCTCTGGGCGATCGAATCGATGCGGCATTCCGCGTTGCCGGCCGAGCCGAGCGGCGAGCCGTCGTCGAAGTACGCGCGGCGGTACCACCCGCCATCCCAGCCGTGCTGCTCGATACTGCGTCGCAGCTCGACCGCTTCGCGCAGGCAGCGGTCGGCGAAGGCGGCGTCGCCATGGGCGCGCGCGACCCCGGCGAAGCGATCGAGCAAGTCATGGCGGAAAAAGGCGAGCCAGACGCTTTCGCCCTTCCCTTTCGCGCCCACCTGGTCCATGCCGTCGTTCCAGTCGCCCGACCCGATGAGCGGCAGCCCATGCTCGCCGACGGCGACTCCGCGCTCGATGGCTCGCACGCAGTGCTGGTACAGGCTCGCCGTTTCGCTCGAGCGCGCGGGCAGGTCGTAGTAGGAGTCGTCCTCGGGATTCACTGGCCGGCCGTCGAGGAAGTGGACCGGCTCGTCGAGCACCGCGGCATCCCCGGTGGCGAGCACGTAGCGCGACGCAGCCCACGGCAGCCAGAGGTAATCGTCCGAGCAATGCGTGCGCACGCCGCGGCCCGAGGGCGGATGCCACCAGTGCTGCACGTCGCCGTCGCGGAACTGATGCGCCGCGCAGCGCAGCAGGTGCTCGCGGGCGAGGCGCGGCTCCGCATGAAGCAGCGCCATGACGTCCTGGAGCTGGTCGCGGAAGCCGAAAGCGCCGCCCGACTGGTAATGGCCGCTGCGCCCCCAGAGGCGGCACGCCAGCGTCTGGTACAGGAGCCAGCCGTTCGCCAGCAGGTCGAAGGCCCGGTCGGGCGTTTCCACCTGCACTGCGCCCAGGATGCGCTCCCAGTATTGCTGCACCTTTTCCAGCGCGGCGCGCGGCGCCGCCGGTCTCGCCCCGGCGATGCCCAGGGTGAAGACGATCTCGCGCTCCTGCCCGTCGGCGAGCTCGAAAGCGACCTGCAGCGCGCCGCAGGGATCGAGCCCCGCGCCGACCTTGTTCGAGAGCTGCGCGCGGCGCATCGCGGCCGGGTTCCCGAGCGTGCCGTTGCGTCCGAGAAACTCGGCGCGATTTCCGCTCACCGTGCGGGTCGCATCGTCGACGTGGAAGAACGCTGCCCGATCGGCGAACTCGGTGTTGTAGGCGTTGGTCGCGTAGAGCGCGCCGCTCGAGGGATCGATCTCGGTGACCACGTGCATCGCCGTTTTCGGCCGCAGGTCTCCCAGCACCCACTCGACGTAGCCCGTGGCCGAGAGCCGGCGCGTGCGGCCCGAGCGGTTGGCGAGCTTCAGCACCGAAAATTTGACGGCCGCCTCGAGGTCCACAAAGACGCGCAGCTCGGAGCGGATGCCGCCCTCGGTATGCTCGAAGACGCTGGTGCCGAAGCCGTGCCGCGTGACGTAGGGCGTGGGCCCGCCGCACGGCAGCGGCGTCGGCGACCAGAACTCGCTGCTCTCTTCGTCGCGCAGGTAAAAGGCTTCTCCGCTCGCCCCGCTCACCGCATCGTTGTTCCAGGGGGTGAGCCGGAACTCGTGGGCGTTCTCGCTCCAGGTGTAGCCCGGGCCGCTCTCCGACACCACGGTGCCGAAGTGCGGGTTCGCCAGCACGTTCACCCACGGCGCCGGCGTCGCGTGTCCGCGGGAAGTCGTGATGACGTACTCGCGCCCGTCGGCGGTGAAGCCGCCGCTGCCGTTGAAAAACGCGAGATCGCCGCCGGCGGGTTTGGAGGCCGGCTCCGGACGAACGACCCGCAAGCGCGGTGCGTTCCAGCGCGCGGCGCGCCCTTCGAGGCGGCGTTCGGGAACGCGCTTCTGGCTGATCTGCTCGGCCAGCGTTCCCCGCTTGTCGCTGATGACGGCACGGGCGACCGATTCGAAAAGGACGCGGTCCTCCTCCGAGATCTGCTCCGCCCGGCGCAGGAAGATGCCGCCCGGGCGCTCCATCACCTGCGCTTCGATGCCCGCGGCGATCAGCCCCGTGATCTGGTCCTGGAGCAATTGCCGGTAACCGGCGTGGTCTTCGTTCCAGATCACGAGATCCACCGCCAGTCCCTTCAGGCGCCAGTACGCGTGGGCCTGGACGAGCTGGCGCACGAGATCGATGTTCGCCGCGTCCCCGATGCGCGCGAGCACGATCGGCAGGTCGCCGGAAATGGCGTAGCCCCAGAGCCCCGATTGGCCGCGGCGGTTCTTCATCAGCACGCCCGCATCGGCGCGCAGCGCGGCGTTGGCGTAGAGCACCGAGCTCGCAAGGCGTGCATAGAGCTGGGCGTCGGACTCGGTGGCATTGATCTGGCGCAGCGTGACCCAGCTGTGCGTCGACGCCAGGTCGAACACACGGTCCGCGAGATTTCGGTCCTGATATTTGCCCGCCAGCGCCAGGCAGGCCTCGCGCGTCTCGCCGATGCCGAAAACCATGTCGATCGTCGCCGATTGCTGCGGCTCCAGCGCGATGCGGCTGCGGATCGCAACGCACGGATCGAGGACGGAGCCCTCGCTCCCCGAGAGGGGCCGGTTTATCGCGTCGGGCGCAGCAAGCGTGCATCCGCGCCCGATGAAGCGCGCGCGATCGGTCTCGTAGGAAACCTCCCCGGAAACCTCCCCGGAAACCTCCCCGGAAACCTCCGCGGGCTTGCCGCCGTGCACCGCCATCAGGTGAACCATCCAGGGCGAGCGCTCCGCAGCCGAGCGCGGCCGCCGGGTGCAGAGGATCGCCTGGCGCTCGCGGATGATCTCGGTCTGGACGAAGAGGTTGCTGAAGGCCGGATGCAGGGCGTCGGCGGCGCCGGGCGCGAGCACGACTTCGGCGTAGGTCGTGACCTCGATGTGCCGGCGCGTCGCGGCGCGGTTGGTGATGCGCAGGCGCCGCAGCTCGATATCGTCTTCCGACGAGACCACGATCTCGGTATGCGTATCGTAGTCGTGGTCGCGGCGCCGGAACTCGGCGCGCGCCTCCGAGAAGATCGCCTCGTAGCCCTGCGCGTGCTTGAGCGAGGGCTGATGGGCGCTCGACCAGAACTCCCCGCTCGCCAGGTCGCGCAGGTAGCAGAAGCTGCCCCAGTTGTCGCAAGTAGCGTCCTCGCGCCAGCGGGTGACGGCAAGATCCTTCCAGCGGCTGTAGCCGCCGCCGGCACTCGTGACCATGACGTGATAGCGGCCGTTCGACAGCAGCTGCACCTCGGGGATCGGGGTATCCGGGGTGGCGAGCACGCGCACCGGCGTCTGCGGCCCGCTGGAGGCGGCGCGCACGTCGAAGCGCCCGGCGTTTTCCAGATAGAACGCGGTCGGCCTTGGAATGCGCTCCTGCAGAAGGAGCATCGTCGCCTGGAGACGCGCATCGCTCTGGAATCTCTTCTGCATCGGACGATCGAGCAGCAGATGGGCGAGCGACAGCAGGACCATGCCCTGGTGATGCGCCATGAAGGAGCGGATCACGGCACTCGACTGGCCGCGCTGCAGGCGTGAAGCGGTGTAGTCAACCGCCTCGTAGAAGCCGAATCGGCCTTCGAGGCCCGCGGCGGCGAGCCGCTGCAGGTTCAGGCACGCCGCCTCGGGCGCCACCATCAGCGCGAGCGCCGAGGCGTAGGGCGCAACCACGACATCCTCGGTCAGCCCGCGCTTCAGCCCGAGGCCCGGCACGCCGAAGGCGCGGTACTGATAGTTGAGGGCGGCGTCGACCGCGTTGTAGCCCGATTCGGACATGCCCCAGGGCACGCCGCATTCGCGGCCGTAGGCGATCTGCCGGTTCACGGCCGCGTGGCAGGTGCGCTCCAGCAGCGTGTTTTCGTACGCCGGCATCACCAGGAGCGGCATCAGGTACTCGAACATCGAGCCGCTCCAGGACAGCAGGGCCGGCTCGCCGCGGGCGCTCGTCAGGAGGCGGCCGAGGGCGAACCAGCTCTCCTGCGGCAGCTGTCCCTGCGCGATCGCCACGAAGGTGGTCGCGCGCGCCTCCGAGGCGAGCAGGTCGTAGCAGCTCGCGTCGAGCCGGTGCTCGGCCACGTTGTAGCCGATGGCGAGAAGCTGGCGCGCCTTGTCGACCAGGAACCCGTACTCCATGCGGGCAAGCTCGCCGGATTCCCGCGCCAGGCGCTCGAGCGTGCCGATGCGCTCCCGCGCGCGCCGGCCCGATTCGTTGTTCAGGCTGGCCAGCTCGCGCAGCGTCGGGATGGCGCCGTCGTCGGGCAAGCGAAAATGTGTCAGCTCGTCGAGAGCAGCCTGGCGGCACTCTTCGAAGCAGCGCGGCGTCACGATCGGTGCGTCGGCAAGCGCGAGCAGCCCCGGCCGCAAGGTCAGCAGATGGCATGCGAGGTTCCCGCTGTCCACCGACGAGACGTAGAGCGGCGGCAGCGGCTTCAGGGACCTCGTGTCGTACCAGTTGTAGAAGTGTCCCTGGTGGCGCTCGAGCGACCGCATCGTGCTGAGCGCATTGTCGGTGCGCCCGATGAGCGCCCCGGCGCTGATGTAGCCGAAGTCGTACGCGGACAGGTTCGCCAGCAGCGCGAGCCCCATGTTGGTCGGCGAGGTGCGATGCGCGACGACGGCAACCGGGTGCTCCTGGTAATTGTCGGGCGGCAGCCAGTGATCCTCCGGACCGACGAAAGTCTCGAAGAACGCCCAGGTCTTGCGCGCGGCCGTGCGCAGGAAGGTGATCTGCTCCGGTGTCAGGCGCGCCCCCCGGCGCCCGAGCGGTCGGCTCAGCCACCACGCGATGGCGGGCGAGGCGAGCCACAGGACGAGAATCGGTGCCGCGGCCGCCAGCGCGGCGGCGCTGGATGCGGCGAGCCAGATCGCTGCGGCCAGGGCCGTGACCGGGCCGATCCACATCGCGCGCCAGGAGGGCTCGCCCCCGGGCTCGCCCGAGGCCTTCCATTCCAGAAGCCGGGTGCGCGTGAAGAGCATCCGGCCGATCGTGCGAACGATCGCGTCCAGGCTGAAGAACGCCTCGTAGGGCAGGCACGCGAGCGTGAAGGCCGCCTGTGCCAGGTGGCGCCCCGACGAAGGCAATGCCGCGGCGAGGTGCCGGCGCAACGGCACGTCGATGGGCTTGCGCAGCATCTCCAGGAACGAGGCAAGCAAGGCAGGAGTCAGGACGATGGCGAGCACGACCAGGCCCCAGCCCGCGAACGGCAGCGCCACCAGCGCCAGCGGCGCGAGGCTGCGCCGCAGGTTGTCGAAGATCTTCCACTGCGACAGCCACGACAGCGGGTTGGGCTGCGTTTTCCGGTAATGGCTGGCGCCGGCTCGATCGGCGCCCGCCCCGGGCACGCGGCGCAGCAGCCAGCCGGCGATCTGCCAGTCGCCGCGGATCCAGCGGTGCCGGCGGCTCACGTCCGCGCTGTAGCGCGACGGATACTCCTCGTACAGCTCGACGTCGCTCAGCAGCCCGGCGCGCGCATAACAGCCTTCCAGCAGGTCGTGGCTGAGAACGCGGTTCTCCGGAAAGCGTCCCTCGAGCGCGCGCTCGAACGCATCGACGTCATAGATGCCCTTGCCGATGAACGAGCCTTCGCCGAAGAGATCCTGGTACACGTCGGAAACGGCGCGCGTGTACGGGTCGATGCCGGGCTCCGCTCCGAAGAGCTGCGCGTAGCGCGACTGGCTCGTGGCCGGCAGGCTGACGGCCATGCGCGGCTGAAGGATGCCGTATCGATTCAGCGGGTGCGCCATCGCGCCCACCAGCTGGCGTGCCGCATCGCGGGGGAGCTGCGTATCGGTGTCGAGGGTGATCACGTACTTCACGCCTCGCAGGACTTTCGTTTCGCCGGCCACGAGCGCGAAGCGATCGGTCCGGCCGTCGCGCAGGCAGGAATTCAATTGCGAGAGCTTGCCGCGCTTGCGCTCGTAGCCCATCCAGCGGCGCTCGCCGGGATTCCAGCGGCGCGGTCGGTGGAAAAGAAAGAAGCGCTCCGCGCTGCGGTACTTGCGGTTGAGCTCGTCGATGCCGTGGAAAGCGGCGAGCGCCAGCGCCTCGTCTCCTGGCAGCGTTTCCGCGTCCGCATCCTGGAAATCGGTCAGCAGCGCGTAGTGCAGGTTCTCGTCCCGGTTGGCGAGGAAACGCACTTCGAGCGCCTCGATCAGCCGCTCGATGTGCTCGGCACCGGTCAGCATGGCCGGGACCACGACCAGGGTGCGCGATGGCGGCGGAATCCCGCCGCGGAAATCCATCCGCGCCAGCGGTTCGGGCGCCGCCAGCGCCGTGGCGAGGCGGTTCACCAGCGCCACCGTGAGTTGACTGGTGGCGAGAGCCGAGACCAGGCCGATCAGTACCAGCAGCCACTCGCGTGCTCCGCCGGCATAGCTAAGCACCAGACCCGCGCTGAAGATCCCGGTTACCAGCGCGATCGCGCCGAGGTACAGCGCGAGCGAATTCCTGCGGCTCAACCTGCGCACAGCATCGAGGACGGAAACCCGCACTCGCGCCGTGCGTTCGAGCTCCGGCAGGCCCTTGTCGATCAGGTAGAACCCGACGTGCGCGGCCCCCGCATGCGCCAGGCGGATCGCTTCGCGCGCCACCTCGCCTTCGGCGAGCGGGCTCGCTTTCGCCATCGCCTCGATCACGTGCCGGTAGCGGTCGCGCGTGGCGAAATCCATCGCGCCGTAGACCGGGTCTGCGCGCAGCGTCTGCTCGACGACGCTCATCGCCTCGACGAACTCGCGCCAGTCCATCGCCCCGAGGAGGCGCAGGCTGCCGATGCTGTTCGCCATCGAGACCTGGTCGGCGGCCTGCTCCTGGGTCTGCGACTGCACCAGTCGCTCGATCGTCAGATTCAGCTCGGAGAGCCGCTGCTCGATCCAGGTGAGGGGCAGCGCGAGCGCGGCGCCCTGACCCTGCAAGCGGCGCGCGAGCTCCGCGACGAAGGAGCTCGCCATCGGCGGGTTCGAGCGCGCCATGTCCGCCGTCGCGAGGATCAGGCTCTTCGCATCGCGGCCGGCGATCTCGATCATCCGGTCCGCCCACGCGTCGGCCAGATCCCGCTCGGCCGTGCCGGCGGCGATGCGCGCGGCCACGCGCCGGAGGTTCTCGATCAGCGCGAGGCGCAGCATGATGGGGATGGCCCACAGCTCGCCCAGCTTGAGCGGCCCGACCGTCTGGTAGGCGGCGACGAAACGCCGCAGGCTTTCCGCGTCCAGCCGCCCATCGCCGTGCGCGATTGCCTCGAGGGCGATGTCGTAAACGCGCGGCAGCCCCGCCGACGGTCCCTCCAGCAGGCGCGGCAGCTCGCGGCTGTACGCCTCCGGCAGATGCCGCTTGGCGGTGCGAACCTGTTCTTCGATCAGGTGGAAGTTGTCGAGCAGCCATTCCCCGGCCGGCGCGATCGCGCGGCTGGCGCTGACGGCCGCCTTGAGCAGCTCGCCGGCTGCCACCAGGACCCCTTCGTTCTCGGTCAGGCGCTTCAACAGGCGGTCCTGCGTACGTCCCGCGCGCAGCTTGTGCGCAGCCGCCAGGGCCTCGCCATGGCGCTCCATCTGGTCTGCGCTGTAGAGCTCCGAGCGCAGCGGGGACTCCGCGGCGGCGTGCCGCCGGCGCAGCGGCGTCGCCACGATCAAGGCTTCGGCGGAAGCGACTTATCCATGAGATCGCGCAATTTCGTCAGGCTGTCTTCCAGCAGAGCGCCCTCGAGGAACAACGGCACCCCGTGCTCGAGCTCGGTGAGGGTCACCGGCGGCGAGGCCCTCCCGCTCACCTTCGACCGGCAGCGCCGGATCAGCTCCTCCCGGTTCGCGGTCACAAATTCGTGCAGCATGATCGTGTCTCCTTCGCATTTCGCGCGGCGCCGCCAAGGTTAGAGCGAATGCCCTGCGCCGTATGTGCGCTGCCACACGGGAAAAAGATTCGCCGTGATGACAATGTCGTCATTCCAAGACAACTGCTAAGCATGCTGGCGAACAGACGCAACAGCGCTCGGCGCGTAGATTGGGCTGGATGAACTGGGGCCGCATCGAAGGCAACTGGAAACAGCTCGCCGGCAACGTCAGGCGCCGATGGAGCAAGCTGGTCGATGAGCAGCTCGGCCTGTGGGCGGGCAAACGCGATCGCCCCAAGCCGGTTCTCCACAGGCAGGCCCGGCCGCCGGAAGCTGAACGACCCAAGTAACCTATTTCTTACACCTGACAGGAGATCAGTCATTGATCATGTTCAAACGCTTTTCCGCACTTCTTTTCGCTGCACTGATGGTCTCGGCTCTCGGTTGCGCGACGCAGTCCGAGCCGCAAAGCGCCGGCGCCTACATGGGCGACAGCTGGGTCACCACCCAGGTGAAGACGGCGATTCTGAACGAGCCTTCGCTCAAGGTGCTGCAGATCAACGTCGAGACCTACAAGGGCGTGGTGCAGCTGAGCGGCTTCGTGGATAACGCTGCCAGCCAGGCGAAGGCGGTCGAGATCGCCCGCTCGGTGAAGGGCGTGACCTCGGTCAAGAACGACATGCGGCTCAGGTAGCCGCGGGAGGACGCAAGTGGAACAACGGGCTTGGTTGAACGGCTGGTGGTGGGAAGCGATGAAGGCGCCCGTGCCGCGGCCCGGGGATCCGGACCGTGAGGCCGAGCACCGCTGGGAGAACGAGGGTGGCAATCCACCAATGACGGAGCCGCCGGATGCAAAACCCCGCAAGCATCTCTAGGCACGCGGTTCATCCGCTGCTGGTCGTGCTGCCGGTAGGCCTGTGGGTGTTTTCGCTCTTCTGCGACCTGCTCTACCTGGGCGGCGCCGAGGCCGAGATCTGGTCCAGGCTCGCGCTCTACACCATGGTGGGCGGGTTCATCGGCGCGTTTGCCGCAATGGTGTTGCCGGGTTTCGTCGCGCATATGAACCTCACCCTGGTTGTCGTCGCGCTCTACGCAGTGAACATCTGGCTGCGCCTCGGCGATCCGCACCTGGCGATGGCCATCGCGCTCTCGGTCATCGGCGTCGGCATGCTCGCCGTGTCGAGCTGGCTCGGCGGCGGAACGGTCCGCGTCCACGGAGCGAAATGAGCAAGAGCTCCCATCACGAGCGGGCCATCGAGTTTCTCGCCCGGGAATCGCAGGTGCCGGTCGATGAAGTCGCGCGGCTCTACGACCACGCGCGGGCCGAGCTCGGACCTCGCTTTGACGGCAGCGCGCCGGCTAGGACGCCGCCTGCCCGCCCAGCGCCCGCCCCTCCAGCCAATCCACCGCTTCGTTTTCCGTAGCAAAGACCCAGGCATTGAACCCGGCCGCGCGCAAGTGGCGCTGCGCCTCTCGATACACCACCTCGATGGGCCGCGTGCTCGGTATCAGCGCCAGCTTGAAGTCCGCCGGAATCCTGGCGAGCTGCGCCATGGTCGTAAGAGCATCGCGCAACGCGTAGTGACCATTCGGGTGGTCGTCACCCGCTTTCAATAGCGCGCGGGTGACTTTGTTGTCGAGGCAGAAGGCAGTAAAGGCCCGGTAGACCGCCGAAAGCTCTGCGGCGTTACAACTGCCGAAATCGACGCGCACGTACCCCGGGCATTCGGTGATGCGGCCCTCGTCGCCGTAGTCCATGGTCATCAGCTCGCCAGGTTCCTGACGATCTCGTAGCAGCCGCAGGAGGCCGCTTTGAGCCCCTTGCGATCGAGAATCCGAATGTTGCCCCGGTGATAGCTGATCAGCTTGCGTCGCTGCAGGGCGCTGGCGGCATTGGTGACCCCCACGCGCCGGATGCCCAGAGTGGCGGCGACAAATTCGTGGGTCAGGTGGAATTGGTCCGAGCGCACGCGGTCGCGGGTCAGCAGCAGCCAGCCGGCGAGGCGCGCTTCGACCTGGTGAAACCGGTTGCACGCAGCGGTCTGCCTTGCCTGGCCCAGCTTGGCATAGGCATAGCGGTACAGCTCGCGCTGCAATGCCAGGCAGCGCCCGAGCGCGTCGCGAAAGCTGGCCGCTTTCATCCGCAGGGCGCTTCCCGATCCCTGCACCAGGACACGGACGGATGAAACTTCCGCTCCCAGAACCAGCGGAATTCCGACCATGCCTTCGCGGCCGACCAGGCCGACTTCCAGCGCCTTGCGGTCCGGCATCACGATCAGCAGCGACACCTGGGCGTCGCCGGGAAAGTAGACCTGCCGGATCCGCTCGCCGGGCTCGTACAGCACCTCGCCGGAGCTCAGCGTGAGCGGCTCGAGCTCGCCGAGCAGATTCTGGTAATCCTCGCGGGGCAGGGCTGCAAGCAGGCTGTTTGCGATCGGGCCGCCGGCCGAGGACAGCGCACGCTGGGCATCGGGCAGCAGGAAGGCAGTGCCGGTCTCGGGGTCGAGCACCGCGTCGACCTGGCCCGACTCGAGCGCCTGGCGCTCGGGCCCGCTCTTGACCAGCCGCAGAATGCGGCCGTTCGCCACGCGCTCTCCCGCCACGCGCTGGGCGGATTGCATCGCGCTCACGACTTGATTCCCAGCGCGTGAAGCACGCTGCTTCGATCGCTGAGGTTGCCGATGACCTTCGCAGCCGGCGATGGCGCCAGCTTGGCGAGGTGCGGCGTCACCAGGACGCCGTCGGCAAGGGCGCGCAGCGGGGACTCGAGGACGTCGATGATTTCGAGCTTGAAGCCGTCCTGCAGGTGCTCCTTGCAGATCGCTTCGAGGTTGGCGATGGCCTTTACCGAATTGGGCGCGGCGTCCGCGATGTACAGGCGCATCACCACGACCGTCATGACTGCGGGGCCCGCTCTGCTCTTGTTCGCCTTGTTAGCGCGCATCGGGTGCGCCCTTCCTGTCCCTCTTTCCGGAATTTCCCGAGTTGCCGGAGGCACGACCTGCCGGGTCCGCGCTGCGGATCCGGCGCAGTTCCTGCTCGCGGTCGCTCGAGGAAACGATGCGCGCCTGATTCTGGCTGGAGTACGTCGCCAGCTCGGCCCGCTGCCGCGCCAGGTCCTGCTGCAAGGCCTTGATGCGGGCATGGGTGTCCGCCTCGGCAGCCTGCAGCTCGCCGCGCTTGTGCTCGAACTCGCCGCGGCGCAGTAGCGTCTTGGCTCGCTCCTCGCCCTCCTTTTCCCAGCGCAGCGTGCCCATCAGCACCTCGCCCCCTGCGGTATAGACGTCCGCCAGCATCGGGCCGGTACTGCCGAGGACCAGCTCGCGCACCTGGTTCGAGTGCCACGTGCCCCGCGATTTGATGATGGTCAGCGCCCGGTTGCGCTCGCCGCTGCGGATCAGGTACGAGAGATGGATCCAGGTGTCCGCAATCGTCGAGATCTGCAGCTCGGTCGCTTCATCCTGCGGATCGTCGCCCTGGTTGATGGCCGTGACCAGCACCGTGACCTTCTCGTCCTTCACCATGTAGATGAGCCGGCTCGCGACGGCGCGCGCCGCGTCCATCCCGCCGGCCTTGGCGATCGCCGAAAGCGGGTCGATCACCATGCAACGCGGCCGGAACTCGCGGATCAGCGCTTTGAGCTTGACCAGATGGTCTTCCGCGCCGATCGATTCGGTGCGGGCCGAATACATCCGCAACAGGCCGGATTTGACGTGCGGCTTGAGGTGGATGCCGACCGACGAGAGATTGCGCTGGATGGGTTCGGCGCCTTCGTCGAAGCTCACGAACAGCGTTCGCTCGCGCCGCCGGCAGGCAGTCTCCGCGAACTTGCCCGCCAGGGTGGTCTTGGACGTGCCGGGCACGCCCGTGATCAGCGTGCTGCTGCCGCGGAACAGGCCCCCGCCCAGCATCGTGTCGAGGCGCTCGAATCCGGCTGAAACCCGCTCGGTCGAAGCCTCGTGCCTGATCTCGGCCGGCTCGGGGGCGGCCACTTCCATTCCGGAGGGCCCGAAGCTCACCGGATATTCGCCCGCCACGAAATCCGAGCCGCGATATTTCGTGATCTCGACCCGGTGCAACGCGACCCCGTGCTCCAGGCGCCGCTCGAACCGGATCACGCAGTCGACCATGAACTGGATGAAGCCGTAGTTCACGATCCCGGAGCTGTCGCCGTCCATTTTGGCCGTGACGATGGCGGCGTTGACGTCGTTGTCCGCCAGCCAGTCGCGGATGCGGTAGATTTCGCGCATTTCCGCAACCGGGTTCTGCAGCAGCGTCAGCAGCACATCGATACCGTCGAACACGATCCATTGCGCGCCGATCTCTTCCTTCTTCGCCTTGAGGATGGCCAGCATGCCGCTCAGGTCGAATTCGCCGGACTGGACCACCTCGGGCGACAGCTTCGCATCCAGGAAAAAGATCTTGCTCTTGGCCAGCGCCGACAGACCCCAGTCGAAACTGGCGGCATTCGCGATGAGCTGGCGCGTGCTTTCCTCGAACGCGACAAAGATCCCGGGCTCCTGCCGCTTGCGCACTGCGTTGACGAGGGATTGAAGCGCGAACACGGTTTTGCCCGAGCCCGGGCCGCCCTTGAGCAGGGTGGTACGGTGTCGCGGCAGTCCGCCGTGGCTCAGCTCGTCGAAGCCGCCGATTCCAGTAGGGATTTTGGGCAGAGAGTGAGCCACGTTTACCATGACACCGTAGAAGGAAGTACGGTTTCCCTCTGTTCTATACCGCACATTGTTGCTGTTTTGCGTCGAATGTAGCCTGGCGCACGGAAGGGCGCCTTGACCGCAGGCACAATGGTTGCCGATGGACCAAAACACCGCCTTGACTGACGCCGGGATGCGCAGGCAGGCTCGCCAGCGCCGTCACGACACGCTAGCCACGGAAATCGTCTGCGCGCTGCGGCGCCCCGCGGCGGAGGAGGAGCACGCCGACGAGCTTGCCGACCTGCTGCAGGAATTGCCGGCCAGCCGATGAACTGGGATCGGTTCACAGGCAATTGGCGGCAGGTCAAGGGTATCGCGAGACAGCAATGGAGCAGGCTGACCGCGGACTACGCCGGCGTGGTCGCCGGCAAGCGGCAGCAGATGCTCGGCGAGATCCAGGCGGCGTATGGCGTCACCAAGGACGCCAACGAAAAGCAGCTTGCCGAATGGCGGGCGCGCCAGCACAAGGTCGATCCGATACACAAGTAACGCACGCGTATCGTTTAGGTTCGTTAGCGCACAGAACAGGACGGCCGATTGTGGTTCTCGCCACCGGGGAACATACTCGGTGCGCGAATGAAGTCCTGCTCTCTTCGGATGCTGCAGATCCTCGCCACGGCGCTGGCCTTCAGCGCGCCAACCGTTGCGGCGGCTGCGGACGGCTGACTTAATCTCAATCTCCACCTCTACGGCTTTTCGTATCACACCGACCGGGATGGCGTTGAGAGCAAGGGACTGGACAACGAGCTCAACATCGGGCTCGGTCTCAACTACACCCTTCACGAGGACGAGCGCGGGATCCAGTTCGTGGAGGCCGGGTTCTACCGGGACTCGGGGAGCCACACGGCGAAGATCGCCGGGCTGGGTTACCAGTACAAGCTCGCCAAGCGCTGGCGGCTCGGCGGCGCCCTGCTCGCGGTCCAAAGCGGGACCTACAACCACGGACGCCTGTTCGTTGCGCCCATACCGATCCTCACTTACGACCTCGGCGCCGTGAAGCTGAACGCGATCTACGTTCCCAGCTACGGGGAGTACAACGAGTTCGCCGTACTCGGCTTTTACTTCAGCCTGCCGTTAGGGAGGTAAGCGGCCCGGCGCGGCTCAGATCGGCTTTCGCCCGGCGATCACCCGGAGCAGGATGATGATCACGGCGACCACCAGAAGCACATGGATGAAGCCGCCCATGGTGGCCGAGGAGATCAGCCCGAGCAGCCACAACAGGATCAGAATGATAGCGATGCTGTAGAGCATGCTATTTCGGCCCCGGAACCACGGTGGTTTCGCCGGACTGGCTGATTTCCTGCAGGCGCTCCTGCCAGGCCGCGAGCTGCTTCTCGCCCTCGTCCTTGGAGATGCCGTACGCCTCCTGGATCCTGCCCAGCAGGACGTCGCGCTTTCCAGCGATGACGTCGAGCTGATCGTCGGTCAGCCTGCCCCACTGCTGCAGGGCGTTGCCCTTGAATTGCTTCCAGTTGCCCTCGATGCGATCCCAGTTCATTTTCGGTCCCTTTGGTGATTGCTTCGAGGTTGGGACCAAACGCTTACGCCGTCTGTCTGCCAGCGCGCACAGCCGGCGCGGGGGCTTCTTCGGCGACGATGAACATCTTGCGCGTGTACGAGTCGAGCCGGCGATGCAATCGCAGGCATTTGGCCTCGCCGGCCCTGCTGCGCACCGTCAAATCCACCGGGTTCATGTTCCGTTCGTCGAGGATCGCCACGACCGCGTCGGCTGCGGCCGTCTTGCTCGACCCCATGAGCTGGCGGAGCGTTTTGCCCTCGAACTCGTGGCGGCCGTATCCGAGAAGCCTTCCCCACGCCGCGGTCAGCAGCTCGAGGGTTCCATTGAAGTTGGCTCTGGCAAGCATCACCTTCGACCACTCATAGGTGTCCCCGGGAGCGACGTGCACGGCCAGCGTGAAGTCGACCGGCCGGCTCGACGGTTCGGCCATCGGAATCGTTTTCATGCGTGCACGATAAGCGCGCCGGAATCGGCCATCTGTGCGGCCACGCACACAGCAAGCTTTTGATCCGTCGGGCTTTCCCGACACGATGGCGTCATGCGGCGCCGATCCCTCCGAGACCGCGCTGCAACCCCTGGACCAGCATCGCCAGGAATTCGTCCTCGCGGCGGCTGGCCTGCTCGGCGAGAGCCAGGGAGGAACGGATCCGATAGGCGGCTGCGGCGAACCTGCCCAGGTCGTCGATCAGGCGTGCATCTTCCGCATCGAACCGGCGTTGGTCGTCATGGGCCACCACCCAGATCGTTCCCGGCGACTTGCCGAACGAGAACGGTACGAGCAGGGCCTCGACGATGGACGGCTTCACTCCGGCGAAGTATTTGAAGTGGCGTGCGAGGTGCGAGAACAGGTGGATCGAATTGCGCTCCACGACCGTGCCGCAGGGGCTGAATGAACGAGGTGTCGTGCCCCACAGCTGAGAGGCCAGCTCGCCAGCCAGCGCGTGCCAGCGGACGTGCTTGCCGTCCTCCTCGATCAGGCTGATGCCCGCGGAACCCGCCCGGCACGACTTCAACGCGGCTTGCGCAAGATTTTGCAGGATCAACTCCGGCGAGTGCTCCATTCCCTGCGCCAGCGATGCCAGGATGCGCGATTCGGCTGCGTAGTCGGGCGCGCGCGACGGACGCCGGCTCAGTTCCTCGGTGTTGATGACGGATTCCAGCTCGTCGATCGGTGCGGCGATTTTTGCGGAAGCGTTCATGGCACGACTTTGTGCACTCACGGGGACACGCGCGTCGGTGCGCTTCCGTACACAAGATTGATCCGCTCGTCCGATCGTGTCGCGATCGGTGAAATCGTGACGCTAGTCGGGCCAGCGCGGGCTGGTCAGCTCGATGCGCCACACCGGTCCCGCCGGGTTGAGCGGGCCTTCGAACCTCACGAAGGCCGGCACCGGGTCGGTGACGATCCAGGCGTGGCCGTCCGGCGGCATGCGCCCGAGCAAGGTCGAGAGCAGCTTCAGCCACGGGCCCGGCTTGGGCTTCAACACATAACGCGTCGCGCTCTTGGCCAGCTCGCCGACCATCAGCTTGTGCTTGCCCGCCGGCGCCAGCTCCAGCTGGATGAGGCGCGCGGTGGGCGTGAAGGCGACGAAGTGGATCGTCTCGCCTGCCCCCCTGGGGAGGTTCTTCGCGATGGTGATGACCATGCCGTTGTAGGTGTCGGCAGGAACGGCGAGCGTCCCTTCGAGCACCTCCTCCGGCGCGTCCTTGCGCGGCGTGGTTTTCACCCGGTACTTCCCGGAAACCCGCTCCAGCGAGATCTCGGTGTCTTCGGCGTAGGCCGGCCCGCTCTGCAGCAGGCGATAGCTGCGCATGGCGAAGACGCGCTCCTGGGTGAACACCACCGTCTCGTCCAGCACCGAGCCGTCCTTGAAGCGAAACAGCATGCGGCTCTCCACCGCTCCACGCCGCGCCACCTGGAGAAGATCACCCGAGGCGATCAGGGCGCCGTCGGCCGCGCGCAGCGCGAGGAAGCCGTGGGTCACGCCCTCCACGAAGCGCACCGCAACCGGCTCCGCCGCGGCGAAGGGCGCCCACAGCATCCCGGCGACGAATACCAGCAGGGCGGCTCTAGACAGTCAGGGCGCCTCGCCGGTGCCGCACATCGGAAAGCAGGCGGCTGAATTCGTTCTTGACCACGGGGTAGCACTCGCACGCGCGCGCCTCCAGCCCGGCGCGCTCGAGCACGGCGATGTGGCCGCGGCGGTTGCGGATGAGCCCGGCATGCTGCAGCCTGCCGGCGGCCTCCGTGATGCCCCCGCGGCGCACGCCGAGCATGCCGGCGACCAGTTCCTGCGTCATGACGAACTGGCCCGAGGGGATGCGATCGAGGGTCGCGAGGAGCCAGCGGCACAGTTGCTGCTCCACCGAGTGATGCCGGTTGCAGACCGCGGTCTGCGTCATCTGGGCCATCAGCGCCTGGGTATAGCGCAATAACAGGCGCTGCATCACGCCGCAGCGATCGAATTCCTGCTTGAGCAGGCGCCGCTCCAGGCGGTAGGCCTGGCCGGCGGTCTGCACCACCGCCGAGCTCGGCGTGGTTTCCCCGCCCATGAAGAGCGAGATCCCCACCACGCCTTCGTTGCCGACGCCCGCGACCGAAGCCGAGGCGCCGGAGGCCATGACATAGTGCAGCGACACGATGGCGCTCACCGGGAAGTAGGCGTGCTGCAGCTGCTCGCCCGGCTCATAGAGCATGTCACCGAGCCGCAGCGCGACCTGCTCGAGCCGCGGGGCGATACGCTCGAACTCCGCCGGCGGCAGCGCCGCCAGGAGGTGGTTGTTGTTCGGGTCATGCATCGGCAGCACCGCTACTTCCTCGCGGCAAGCTCGACGCCGATTCCTCGGTAGCCGATGAAGCGGCAGGACTGGTTGAACATCGGCTCCCCGCTCACCTGGAAGGTCTGCTCGCTGCCGTCGGCGTTGCGGCGGCTGCAGACGAAATCGAGGAAGGGCTGCCGCGCAGCGATGATCGCCAGCAGTGACGCGCGCTGCGCCTCGTTCCAGCCTTTCACCGGGACGGCGCTGGCATCCCCGGCCAGGGCTTCGACGCGCAGGCCGAGCATCTCCAGCACCGGGCCGGAAACCTTGGAGAACTTCCCGTTCTCGTCCTGCTCCCAGTACCAGTCGGAGGCGAGCTCGGTCAGGCTGCGATAGCGGGCCTCGCTTTCGCGCAGCTCGGCGGTCCGATCCTGCACCGCCTGTTCCAGCTCCTTGCTGTAGCTCTCGAGCTTCTTGTAGAGCAGCCGCACTTCCAGCATGTTGCGGATGCGCGTCTTGACTTCGACCAGGTCGAAGGGCTTGGCCACGAAATCCCTTGCGCCGGCCTGCAGCGCGCGCAGCTTGTGGCCCGGCTGGGCGGTGATCACGAGCACCGGCAGGTAGCCATCCGCCTCGTTCGTCTTCAGGCCTTCCATCACCTGGAACCCGTCCATGCCGGGCATCTGCAGGTCGAGCAGGATCAGGTCGTAGCGGTTCTTGCGGTGCAGCGCGCACACCTCATGCGGGTCCATGGTGGAGCTCACGTGCGCATAGCCGGCTTCGCGCAGCATCTGCTCGAGCAGGTGCACGTTGGCCTCCTGGTCGTCCACGATCAGCAGGCTGGCGTTGAGAATCTGCGTCTCGTCCAGGGTCATGCGGCCGCCTTTTCGGAAACCTTCAGCGCAGCGTCGAGCGCCTGCATGAAGCGGTCGACCTTGATCGGCTTGGTGAGATAGTTGAAGAAGCCGGCGGCGAGGCTTTCCTCGATGTCGCGCGGCACCGCATTGGCGCTGAGCGCGATGATCGGGATGTGCGCGGTGGCGGGGTCTGCGCGCAGGATCTTCATCGCCTCGAGGCCGCTGATGCCCGGCAGGTTGATGTCCATCAGGATCACCTCGGGCAGATACGCGCGGGCGAACTCGATGCCGAGGCTTGCGTCGGCGGCGCTCAGCATGCGCAGCTCCGGGCGGCGCGCAACGAGCTGCTCGACGAGCTCGAGGTTGGCCGGGTTGTCCTCTACGTAGAGCACGGTGCGCGGCGGCCTGCCTTCCGGCGTGCGCGCGCGCGCCGGCGCGGCGCGCCCGGCTTGCGGGAACACGAGCCGCGGCGCCGCCGCCAGGCTGAAGTCGATCCAGAACACGCTGCCGGTCCCGACCACGCTGTCGACGCCGATCGCGCCTCCCATGAGCTCCACCAGCCGCTTGGTCACCACCAGGCCGATGCCGGTGCCTTCCTCCGCGCCGGCTTCCTTGCCGAGCCGGTTGAACGGCTGGAACAGCTGCGCGAGCTGCTCCGGCGCGAGGCCGGCGCCGGTGTCCCGCACGCTGATGCGCACGCCATCCGGCGGCCGCTGCGTGCATTCCACCGAGACCGCGCCGCCGGGCCGGTTGTACTTGATGGCGTTGAACAGGAGGTTGATCAGGACCTGCTTGAAGCGGATGCGGTCGGCGCTGATGAATTGCGGCAGGTCGAGGCGCGGGAACTGCATGGCGATGCCGCGCTTCTGGGCCTGCGGCTCGATCATCGCGCGGCACTCGAGCATCACCTCGACCAGCGAGACCGGCTCGGGCGACAGCGTCACCTTGCCCGACTCGATCAGCGAGAGATCCAGCACTTCGTTGATGAGCTCGAGCAGGTACCAGCCGGCCTTGAGGATCTGGTCGAGGTTGCGCTTCTGCGAAGGCGTGGGCCGCGGCGCGCCCGACTCCATGAGCTGGGCGAAGCCGAGGATGGCGTTGAGGGGCGTGCGCAGCTCGTGGCTCATGCTGGCGAGGAAATCGGTTTTCGCGCGGTTGGCCTTCTCCGCGGCGGCCATGGCCTCGTTCAGCTTCGATTCGACGAGCTTGCGCACCGAATTGTCGGTGCCGATCAGCAGGTAGCCGATGATGCGGCCCGCGTCGTTGCGCAGCGCCGTGATCGACACCACCGCCGGAAAGCGGCTGCCGTCCTTGCGGATGTAGGTGAGCTCGTAGCTGTCCTCGATCTCGCGCGAGGCCTTGAACGCCAGCGCCTCGAAGCCCGGCGCGATCGGCGTGCCGAGCTCGAGGCTCAAGGCGCGCGCGCGCGCCATCACCTCTGCCGGGTCGTGGATGTCGCTCGGGCTGATGCGGTTGACCACTTCGGCGGCGCGGTAGCCCAGCATGCGCTCGGCGCCGACATTGAAGAGCTGGATGACGCCTTTCTCGTCGGTGGCGATGATGGAGAAGCTCGCGCTAGTGAGGATCGCGTTCTGCAGGGCTCCGGCTTTTAGCATGGTCATCTTTTCTTTCAGCGCACCAGTTGGTTGATCTCGATGATCGGCAGCAGGATGGCGAGCACGATCAGCAGTACGACGGCGCCCATCACCAGGATCATCGCAGGCTCGAGCAGCGTAAGGAACACCGCCAGGCGGCGCTCGAGCGCCTGGGTCTCGAGGCGCGCGGCGCGCTCGAGCATCTGCTCGAGCTTGCCGCTCACCTCGCCGCTCGCCACGAGGTGGACCAGCAGCGGCGGAAAGGCGCGCGTTTCGCCGAGCGCGCGGGCGAGGCTCGTGCCTTCGCGCACGCGCTCGATCGCGCGCTCGACGGCCTCGCGCATTACGCTGTTGCCCATCACCCGCGCGCCGGAGGCCAGCGCGCCAAGCAGCGGCACGCCGCCGCCGACGAGGATGGCGAGCGTGCTGGCGAAGCGCGAGGTATCGACGCCGCGGATCAGCGGCCCGAGCCAGGGCAGGCGCAGCAGGAATGCGTGCCAGCGGCGTCGCAGGGCCGGCCGGCGCAGCGCCATATGGGCACTCACTGCTATCCCTCCAATAAGGAGAAGTAGAAAAGGCCAGGCCCCACGCAGGAAATCGCTTAAACCAATCAGCGCGCGCGTCAGCAAGGGGAGCGCCTGGCGCGATTGCTGGAAGACCTGCACCACCTGGGGCACGACATACACCAGCAGGCCGGCGACGATGGCGATGGCCACTACGCCGACGAGGACCGGGTAGAGCAGCGCGAGGCTGGTTTTCTGCCGCAAGGCCTGGCGTGCGTCGAGATAGTCCGCAAGATGGGCGAGCACAGTCGGCAACGCCCCCGATTCTTCGCCGCCCTGCACCAGCGCCCGGTAGAACTCGGGAAAGCTGCGGGCATGGCTGCCGAGCGCGGCGGCGAGGGAGGCGCCGGCCATGACCTCGGCCTTGACGCCGGCGAGCACCTCGCGCGCCAAAGGCGCTTCGGCTTCTTCGATGAGCGCCGCGAGCGCCTGCTCCAGCGTCAAGCCGGAGTCGAGCAGCGTCGCCATCTGCCGCGTGAGGAGGCTGAGCTGCGCCGCCGAAATGGCCCGCGCCCAGCGTTGAACAAGAGGCTTTGCAACGCTCGACGGCAGCAGCCCGCGGGCGCGCAATTGGGCCCGCGCCTCGCGCGGCGTATCGGCCTGCACCACCCCCGAAACGGAGCGGCCGGTGGCGTCGAGCGCCTGGTAGCGGAAAGCTTCCATAGCTATTCCCGCGTCACGCGGATGGCCTCCTCCAGGCTGATTACGCCTGCCGCGGCCCAGCGCATGCTGTCGTCGCGCAGCGATTTCATGCCGCGCTCGACGACGTGCTGCCGCAGCGCCTGCTCGGAGGCGCGGTCGTGGATCAGGCGGCGGAGCTCGTCATCCACGGTCAGCAGCTCGTAGATGCCGGTGCGGCCGCGGTAGCCCGAGCGGTTGCACGCGGCGCAGCCCACTGCGGAATAGTAGGTCTTGTTTTCCCGGACGAAGGGCTTGCGGCATTCCAGGCACAGGCGCCGCACCAGGCGCTGCGCGCCGACGCCGATCAGGCTGGAGGCGAGGAGGAACGGCTCGACGCCCATGTCCACCAGGCGAGTGACCGCGCTCACCGCGTCGTTGGTATGCAGCGTGGCGAACACCAGGTGCCCGGTCAGGCTCGCCTGCACCGCGATCTGCGCGGTCTCGAGGTCGCGGATCTCGCCGATCATCACCACGTCCGGGTCCTGGCGCAGGATGGTGCGCAGCGCGCGCGCGAAGCTCATGTCGATGCGCGCGTTGATCGGCGTCTGGCTGATGCCGTCGAGGTCGTACTCGATCGGGTCCTCCACCGTCATGATGTTCAACGCGGAGGTATCGAGCCTCGAGAGCGCCGCGTACAGCGTGGTGGTCTTGCCCGAGCCGGTCGGGCCGGTGACCAGCACGATGCCGTGCGGCTCCTTGATCAGCCGGTCCATATGCGCGAGCGTCGCGTCGTCCATGCCGAGCTGCGCGAGGTCCAGGCGCCCGGCCTGCTTGTCGAGCAGGCGCAGCACCACGCGCTCGCCGTGCCCGGTGGGGATGGTCGACACGCGCACGTCGACCGGCTTGCCGGCCACGCGCAGCGCGATGCGGCCGTCCTGCGGCAGGCGCTTCTCGGCGATGTCGAGCTGCGCCATGATCTTCAGGCGCGACACGATCGCGCCGTGCAGCGCGCGCGCCGGCTCGACCAGGTCGCGCAGCGTGCCGTCGATGCGCAGGCGCACCACCGAGCGGGTCTCGAAGGCCTCGAAATGGATGTCCGAGGCGCCGTCGCGCAGCGCCTGGGTGAGGAGCGCGTTGATCAGGCGGATCACCGGCGCGTCGTCGCGGCTGTCGAGGAGTTCCGCGACCTTCGGGATTTCCTGCAGCAGCCGCGACAGATCCACGTCCTGCAACAGATCGTCGGCGACGCCGGCGCCGTTGTAGGCCGCGGCGATGAGCTGGTCGAACTCCTCTGCCTCGACGCGGCGCGCGCGCAGCGGGACGCCGAGCGAGCGGCGTAATTCGGCCAAGGCGCCGGCATGCGCGTCCGATCGCACCGCTACTTCGGCAAATTCAGTGGTGAAGGCGCTGACGACGACGCCGTTCGCCTTCGCAAATGCAAAGGGGATCATCGCGGCGGCAGCCGGGGCGGTTCCATGTCGGGCAGCGGCCAGCTCTGCGGCAGCTGCGCCTTGTTCTGCTCGCCGAGGATGTAGTCGTAGCGCCCGCTCGAGAGCGACTCGGCGCGCTGCGGATTGCGCAGCACCGTCGGGCGCAGGAACACCATCAGGTTGGTCTTGCTGCGCGCACGCGTGCTGTAGGTGAACAGCGCGCCAAGCAGCGGAATGTCGCCGAGGAACGGCACCTTTTCGACCGTCTCCCGTACGCCATCCTGGATCAGCCCGCCGATCACCACGATCTGCCCGTCGTCCACCAGCACGGTCGATTCGACGGCGCGCTTGTTGGTGGTCACCCCTGCGGGGTTGGGCAGTAACGTCTCGACGACGCTCGAGACTTCCTGGTAGATCTGCAGCCGCACCGTGCCGCCCTCGGAGATCTGCGGCTTCACCCGCAGCGTGAGGCCGACGTCCTTGCGCTCGATGGTCTGGAACGGCGTCGGCGTGGTCGCCGCACCGGTCACCGCGTACGAGCCGGTGATGAACGGCACGTTCTGGCCGATGATGATCCTCGCTTCCTCGTTGTCGAGGGTCAGCAGCGTCGGCGTGGACAGGATGTTGGCGTTGTTGTCGCTCTCGAGCGCCCGGATCAGCAGGTTGAGGTTGAGGATCTCGCCGACGCCGGGAATGTTCACCACGCCGTTGATCACGCCGACGTTGAGGCCGCGGCCGGCGCTGGCCGGGTTGGCCGCAATGCCCAGGACGTTCTGGCCGGGTCCGCCGAAGTTCGTGCCGCCAAACGCGTTCGTGCCGCTCTTTTCTACGCCACTGAGGCTCTGCCACTGGACGCCGAACTCGGCGGCCTTGTCGGCGGTCATCTCCGCGATCAGCGCCTCCACGTAGACCTGCGCCCGGCGCACGTCGAGCTTGTCGAGCGCCGCGCGCAGGTTGTTGTAAATCGCGTCGGGCGCGTTGATGATGATCGAGTTGGTCGCCGGATCGGCCTGGATCATGCCGGGGACGAGAGCGACGGCCTGCGGCGCGGGCAAGGCTGCCGGCGCGGTGCTCACCGGGGTCATTGCAGGAGCGGCCGTAGGCCGTGGGGCTGCGGCAGGAACGGTCTCCCCCAGGTAGATCGCGCGCAGCGTCTCGGCCACCTTCACCGCCTCGGCGTTCTTCAGATAGACGACGTGCAGGTTGCCCGCGGCGCTGGTGGGCGAGTCGAGCATCGCGACCAGGGTGCGCAGCCGGGCGATGCGCGACGGGTTGTCCGAGCGCACAACCAGGCTGTTGGAGCGCGCATCCGCCACCACGCTCAAGCGCTGCGAGGTGTCGGCTCCGGGCGCCGCTGCCTGCGGCGCCTCGGCGAACAGGCGGTTCACCATCAGCGCGACATCGAGCGCCGAAGCATGCGCGAGCGGGATCACCACCGGCTCGGCGCCGCCGCCCGGCTGGTCGATCGAGTCGATGATCCTCGCGATGCGCTGAAGGTTGTCGGCGTAGTCGGTGATCACCAGGGCGTTGCTCCCCGGATAGGCGGCGATCGTGTTCGCGGGCGGGATCAGCGGCCGCAGGATCGGCACGAGCTGCGCCGCGGACTCGTACTTGAGCGTGAAGACCCGGGTCTGGACCTGGCCGCGGCCCGGGTGGAGCTTGGCGTCGGCCTCCGGAACGATCTTGACCACGCCGCGGTCCTCGACCGCGGCGTAGCCCTGCAGGCGCAGCGCCGAAAGGAACACGTCGTACACCAGCGCGCGCGGCACCGGCCGCGCCGAGACGATGTTGATGGTGCCCTTCACGCGCGGGTCGAGCACGAAGTTCTTGCCGGTCATCTCGCTCACCGCCTTCACCACGCCCTCGATGTCGGCGTTGACGAAGTTGAGGGTCACCGTATCGGGCGCCTGCGCGTGCAGCTGGGCGACGAAAACAGCCAGCAGGAGAGCGACCCGCCTCATTTGGCCTTCTCCGGCCAGGCGAGCGTCTCGCGCGTGCCGTTTCGCTCCAGCACGATGTGATCGACGTGGACCTCCGCGAGCCGCAGGCCCGGCTCGACCTCTTCGCCTTGCAGCACCGCCACCGTTTTTTTCCCGTCAAGCCGCAGCACCGCGTGCCCGAGCCTTCCGCCCGAGGCGGCAACTACGCCCATCAGGCGGACCGCGCTTGCATTGGGGACTTGTCTGGCGTTGCCGAAAAGCCCGCCCGCCGACGACGCGCGCGGTCCAGCCTCGAATGCGGCAGGAGCGCGCGGCGCGGGTGAGGGCGCGAGCCACGCCCAGCTCCAATAAGCGAGCACCACGCCAAGCAGCGACGCCGCGGCCAGGGTTGCGAGGAATCCCGCTTTGTTCACAACGTATACCGCCCGCTAAAGGAGCGGATGCTAAAGCGGGCGCAATGCGCCGTATGTGCGGTGCCGAACAGCCGATTGCGGCCTTACGGCGTAATTGAGTACAGGAGGTTTGGATGCAACGCGGCTTCACATTGCTCGAAGTGATGGTGGTCGTCGTCATTCTCGGCATTCTCGCTGCGCTCGTCGTGCCGAAGATCCTCAGCCGGCCCGACGAGGCGCGCGCCATCGCCGCCAGACAGGACATCGCGAGCCTGATGCAGGCGCTCAAGCTCTATCGCCTCGACAACCATCGCTACCCCACGACCGAGCAGGGACTGGGGGCGCTGGTCGCGCGGCCGGCGTCGGCGCCGCTCGCGGCCAACTGGAAGGCCGGCGGCTATGTCGAGCGCCTGCCCAAGGACCCCTGGGGCAATCCGTACCAGTACCTCAATCCCGGCGTGCGCGGCGAGCTCGACGTTTTCAGCATGGCCGCCGACGGCGCGCCCGGCGGCGAAGGCAACGATGCCGACATCGGCTCCTGGAACCTCTAGGGGTTTCACCCTCATCGAGCTGCTCGTGGTGCTGCTCATCATGGGACTGTTTGCCGGCCTGGTCGCCGCGATCGCCCGTCCCGACGAGCGCGCGCTGCTGCGCCTCGAGGCCGAGCGGCTGGCGCAGCTGCTCGACCTCGCCGCCGCGGAATCGCGCCTCACCGGGAAACCGATCGCCTTTACTGCAGAAATGTCGAAATACAGCTTCTCGCGCTGGCGCGATGATGCCGGGTGGTTCGAGGCGCGGGAAGATTCTCTGCGCCCACGCAGCCTGCCGCCGGGAATGGCGATCTCGGGGCTGCGGATCGAATTCGATCCCTACGTGCCGGTCGCCTACGAGGTGCGGATGTCGCTCGGCGAAGCGCGCTACGCCGTCGCGGCCTCTCCGCTGGGCGAGGTGCGGGTCCATGACCCACGGTAGAGGGTTCACGCTGGTCGAAGTGCTGGTCGCGCTTGCCATCGTCTCGATCGCGCTGATGGCCGCGCTGCGCGCCGCGGGGCAAGGAACCAACGCCGCGAGCGAGCTGCGCTTGCGGATGCTCGCAGGCTGGGTCGCCGAGAACCGGCTTGCCGAGCACCGCGCCCGGGGCGACTGGCTGCCGCTCGGCATCGCCCGCGGCACGCAGAGCCAGGGCGGCGTCGAGCTCGCCTGGCGCGAAGAGGTGATCGCCACGCCCCACTCGGCATTTCGCCGCGTCGACGTGTTCGTGACCACGCCAGCGGAGGAGCCACGCTCCCTTGCCCACCTCACGGGGTTCGTGGTGCTACCCAAATGAGACCTCGCGGCTTTACGCTGATCGAGCTGATGAGCGCGCTGCTCATCCTGTCGCTGCTCGCCGTGATGTCGTTCCGCGGGCTGGGCGCGGTGCTCGATGCGCGCGACCAAGTCAGGCTGGAGACCGAGAAGTGGAGGCGCGTGGCGGTGTTCTATTCGCGCTTCCAGCGCGATGTGCAGCTTTCGGCGCCGCGCCCCGTGCTCGCCGCCGCGGGACGCCTCGAGTTCACCCGCTTGGCCACGGCGGAGGGCATCGACGCGCCGCGCCGCGTCGCCTACCAGCTGAACCAGAACCACGAGATCGAGATCTCGCTGTGGCCGGGTCTCGACGCCGCGCCCAACGCAAAGCCGGCGCGCTACGCCGTGCTGCCCGCGGTGGCGCAGTTCGAGCTGCGATATCTGGACAGCGATCTGGCGTGGGTCGACGCATGGCCCCGTTCGGAGCGCGACCCGCCGCTGCCGCGGGCGGTGCGGCTGCGCCTGGTGCTCGCCTCGGGCGAGGAGCTGGTGCGCGTGTTCTCGCTCAGATGAACGGCATCCGACAGCGCGGCGTGGCCGTGGTGCTCGCGATGGGGGTGGTCGCTGCCGCCGCGATCGCCGCCGCAGCGATGCTCGCCTCGCAGAGCACCGGGTCGCGGCACGCCGAGCTCGGCGCCGAGCATGTCCAGGCGCAGGCGCTCGTCCAGGCCGGGGTGGACTGGGCGCGAGCGCTGCTGAGCGACGATCGCCGCGTGAGCAGCGCCGATCATCTGGGCGAGCCCTGGGCGCTGCGCGTGCCGCCGGTGCCGGTCGATAACGGCGAGCTCGCCGGCCAGATCGACGACCAGCAGGGCGCGTTCAATCTGAACAACCTGTTCCGCAGCGGCCAGCTCAGCCCGCCTCACCTTGCGCAGTTTCGCCGGCTGCTCGAGATCCTGGGCTTGCCGGCCGCGCTTGCAGACTCCTACATCGCAGCCCACCGACCGCTCATCGACACCGCCGACCTGGTGCTGGTCCCGGGCTTCGGCGCCGCCGTGCGCGCGCGGCTGCGTCCGTTCGTCACGGCGCTGCCCCGCTACACCGCGATCAACGTCAACACCGCCACGCCCGAGGTCCTCGCCGCCGTCGTGCGCGGGCTGGAGCTCGACGACGCGCGCGCTTTGACCGAGCAGCGCAGCCGCGCCTATTTCCGCAACCTCACCGAGTTTCTCGTTCAGCTGCCCCCCGGCGCGACAGTGGAGGGCAACGACATCACTACCGCCAGCCAGTACTTCATCGCGAGCGTGCGGGTGACCATCGGTAGCGCGCAAGCGAGGGGCACCGCCCTGCTGGCACGCGAGTCGAGCAGCTGGCCGACCGTTGTATGGAGAAAGTATCCATGAGCGTGCTGCGTCTTTACGCACCGCTAGGCGATGCGCCGCTGCGCTGCGAGTGGGTGCTCATCCACGAGAGGCAAACGACGCCGGGCTCGGGCGCGCTCGCCGAGCTGCCGCGCGGCGCCGATCGCGTCCAGCTCATCATTCCCGCGGCGCAGGTTCTGATCACGCGCGCCAAGGTGCCGCCCGGCGCGCGGCGACGCGACGGCTCGCTGCTCGCGTTTGCGGTGGAAGAAGCGACTGCAGCCGAGCCCGATGCAAACCAGGTGAGCTGGCTCGGCGACAATGCATTTGCGGTGCTCGACAAGCCGGGACTCGCACGCTGGCGCGCTGCGCTCGAGGCCGTCGGGGTGCGCGCATACGAGGTGCACTCGGAGATCCTGCTGCTGCCGTGGTCGAGCGGCGAGTGGAGCCTCGCGTGGGACGGCGCCGAGGGATTCGTGCGCAGCGGCGAATTCGAAGGCGCGGCGACCGATAGCGGCGATCGGGCGACCCCGCCGCTCGCGCTGCGCATGATGCTCGACGAAGGCGAGCGGCCGCGGGCGATCGTGGTCTATGCGAGCACACCGGAAGTCACACCAGATTTCAAGCTATGGGAATCCGCCCTGGGCGTGCCCTTGCGTCTTGCCGGGCCGTGGGACTGGCGCAGCGCGCCGAGCGGGACAGGCGTCGGCCTCGCGCAGAATCGCCGCACCTGGCGCATCCCGCCCGGAGCGCTGGCAAGCCTGCGGCCGGCAGCGTGGATCGCAGGAGCGGCGCTGGCGATCCACGCCGGGTTTCTCCTCGCGGACTGGACGCTTCTCGGCACCGAGCAGCGCGGCCTGCGCGCCCGGATGGAGGCGAGCTTTCGCAGCGCCTTTCCCGACGCCGTCGCGGTCGCGGACCCGGCGTTGCAGATGCGCCGTCAGCTCGCCGCGGCGCGCCATCGCGCCGGCGTGCCCGACGGCGGCGATTTCGCGCCGATGATCGAGAAAGCCGCCGCCGCGCTGAAGGAGCTGCCCGCGGGCGGGCTGCGCAGCGTTTCCTACGAGAGCGGGCGCCTGACTCTCGAGCTTGCCGCGACCGAAGAGGCGGCGCTGCGCCGCATCGCGGCGCGCCTGACCCATTCGGGATTGCGCGTCGATGTCACCGGGACCGGGCTGATCACCCTGCGCTCGCCATGATCGCCGCGCTGCGCAAAGCCTGGGGGTCGCGCGCACCGCGCGAGCGCATGGTCATCGCCGCGCTGGCGGCGGTCCTGGGCGCTGCGTCGTACCTATTGGTGCTGCACTCGGCCGACCGCGGCCGCGCGCAGTTGCGCACCAGCGTCGCGACACTGCGCGCGCAGGCGGCGCTCCTCGAGCAGCAGGCCGCCGAGCACGAGCGCCTGCGCGCCGCACTCGCGCCGGCGGCTTCGCCAGCCGATCTTCGGACCATCATACAAACGCGGGCGGATGCTGCGCGCTTCCCGCTGACGCGCATCGAAGCCCCGGACGCCGATCACGTGCAGATCACGCTCGGCGCGGTCTCCTTCGCCGACTGGCTGGGCTGGATCGCGGCTCTGCAAGCGCAGCACGTGCGCCTCGAAGCGGCCCGCATCGAAACCCTGTCCGCGCCGGGCATGGTGAGCGTAACCGCCACTTTCGCCCGCTCCAGGCCGCAGTAGTGCGCTGGAGCGCGCTCGGCCTTTTCTTTGTTCTCGCATTGGCCGCGCTCGCACCGGCAACGCTGATCGATGCGCGCCTGGAGCGGGCAAGCGGCGGCAGGCTGCGTCTCGCCGAGGCGCAGGGCAGCTTGTGGTCCGGCACGGGCTGGATCGAGATCCGCGATGCCGAAGGCAGGGCCGGCGTCGCAAAGCGCCTCGCATGGCGCGTGCTGCCCGAGTCGTTGCTGCGCGCACGGCTGGTGGCCGAAGTCGAGCTCGACCAGGACGCCCGGCCGTTCCCGGTCGCGATCTCGCTCTCGCGGATCGAGATCGCGCACGCCGGCATCCATCTGCCGGCCGCAGCGCTCGGCCTGGGCATGCCCAGGCTCGCGGCGCTCGGCCTCAGCGGCGACGTGCGGGTCGACATCGCGCACCTCTCCGTCGAGCGCGGCCGTGTCGACGGCGACGCCACGCTGCAATGGCGCGCTGCCGGCTCGGCGCTGACGCCCATCTCGCCGCTCGGCGCGTACGAGGTTCGCTTCAAGGCCGCCGGCGCCGTGATGCAGGCGAACCTGCGCACGCTCGAAGGGCCGCTGCAGCTCGAAGGCAAAGGCACCTGGTCGAACGGCGACGCGCCGAGCTTTCTCGCCACCGCGCGCGTTCCCGCGCAGCACCAGGAACACCTCTCGCCGCTTTTCCGCCTCATCGCGCTCGAGCGCGGCGCGGGGACTTTCGAGCTGCAGCTCAAGTGAATCGCCGCACGCTCGTGCTGCTGAGCGCGGTGCTGTTACCGGCGGCGAGCGGCGCGAGCGAAGGGCTCGCGCGCTGCGCGAAGCTCGAGAGCATCGACGAGCGGCTCGCCTGCTACGACGAGCTTGCGCGGGCGACCGAATCGCCCTCCGGCGGCCCCATCGATGCGTCGCCGACGCCTTCGCACTTGAGCGCGGTCTGGAAGCTCGGCGCAAAGCAGGCCAGTGCACGGCGCCTGACCGACATCCTGGGATACCGGCCGACCTACATCCTCTCGCGCTGGACGAGCGACCCGAACGAGCAGCCGACCAGCCCGGCGCCCGGGCGAAGCTTGCCCGCGCCGCAGGACCTGGACCCCAACGAGCTCAAGTTCCAGGTGAGCTTCAAGCTGGAACTGGTGTCGCGCCACGCGTTCGACCGGATCGGCGTGACCCCGCTTCTCGGCCACGTCGGCATCGACAGCGTGCGCCTGTGGTTCGGCTACACGCAACGGGTGCACTGGCAGGCGTACAACACCGACGCCTCGCGTCCCTTCCGGGAAACGAACTACGAGCCCGAAGCGATCCTGACTTTCGGCAGCGGCAACGAAGGCGATGGCTTCAAGCTCGTCAACCTGGGCCTGGTCCATCAGTCCAACGGGCGCACCGAATCCGACTCGCGCGGCTGGAACCGGGTGTACGCGCAGGGCGGCTGGGAGTGGGACCGGCTCTCGGTGCTGGCACGCGTCTGGCACCGGATCCCGGAGAGCGCCGAGGACGACGACAACCCGGATATCAAGCATTACCTCGGTAGCGGCGACCTCGTCATGCGCTATCAGACCGCGAGCGGCTACGTGAGCGCTCTGCTGGTGCGCCGCAGATTCGTGCAGCTCGACTGGGCAACCCCGCTGCTCGCCACGCTCGGAGCGGCAAGGTTCCACGTGCAGCTCAGCTCCGGTTATGGCGAGACCCTGATCGATTACAACCACAAGCAGACCACCATCGGCCTCGGCGTCTCGTTCGGCGACTGGTAAGAAATACCGACTGTGTGCGCGGACGCACAGTCAAGCCCGCAGGACAAGCGGATAACTGCGCTTTGCGACGGGATCCCGCAACCCTCCAGGGCTGCTCCCGCTGCTGAAGAAGAAACCATAGAGGAGGAGACGCAATGAGTTCCTGTCAGAAATATTTTTCCGTTTGTTTACTGGCGCTGCTCAGCCAGGCAGCGTTCGCGCAGGGCGCGCCCCAACTGGGCAGCGCCTCGAGCTTCGCGGTCTTGAGCGCCGCTGCCAACGGCGGCGGAGCGGTGACCTGCACCGATTCCACCATCAGCGGAGACGTGGGCTCATCAGGCCAGCCGGCCTCGGTGGTTCGCACCAGCTGCTCGATTTCCGGCGCCGTTGTCGCGCCGGTGCCCGCTCAGGTGGTGACCGACTTCGACGACGCGTACGCCAAGCTCAGGGACGACGTGCAGTGCACGGAAACGTCCGCTTTGACGAGTCTCGGGGACCACACATTTACGCCCGGTGTCTATTGTTTCAATGCGGCGGTGACCGAGACGAACGCCGTATGGACGCTCAAAGGAGGCTCGAGCGATCTCTGGATCTTCAAGATCGGGACCCAAGAGCCTGGCGCCCTCACGGGAACCGGGTTCTCGGTGCTCATGGACGGCGGGCAGGCTTGCAACGTGTATTGGTGGGTCGACGCGGCAGTCACAATGACAACGTCGGGCTTCCAGGGGACCATTCTCGCGGGTGCGGCCATCACCACTACCGGTCTTGCCAATCCCGCTACACCTTTCAATGGGGACGCATTGGCGAAAGCCGCAGTCACGCTGACCAACTTCGCCGTCACCGGCTGCCAGAACGGCACGTCTAACCCGCCAGCGCCGAAGCATGCACACTGCAACCAGGGCGTAGGCAACGGGCCCGAGGGCTGCGATCCGGGCAACTCGAACCAGGGCAACCCGTTCCGTTCGAACGACGAGCTCGGCGGAATCCCGGGCAACCCGGGACGCAAGGGCGGCAACCAGAAATAATCCGCAGTCTCGAAGCATGGAAAAGGACCCGCGAGGGTCCTCTTTCTTTTTGACCGACGAATTCGCCGCGCTGTGTACGCAAACGCACAGTCAAGCCCGCGGGACAAGCGGATAAATGCGCTAGCGACGGGATCCGCAACCCTAAGGGCTGCTTCCGTCCTGGACCGAAAAAATCGAGGAGGGTAAAGCTATGAATTCTTGTCAGAAATTCCTTTCCACCCACTTACTGGCGCTGTTTGCGTCGGCAGCATTCGCCGCCGACGCGCCGCCACTGGATACGGCCGGGGACTTCGCGGTCCTTGGGACGGCGGTGAGCACCACCGGTTCCTCCATCACCGGAAACGTGGGCTCCCCCGGTGCGGTCACTTTTACCAATTCCACCATCACCGGAAACGTGGTCCACACCGGCGCGCTCACCAATACCGGGAGCACGATTTCGGGGACGATCTCCTCGCCGCTCCCCGTTCAGGTTGTAACTGACTTCAATGAAGCGTACGCCGCGCTCGACCAGCCGTGCACCGAGACCATCGTTACGGCGGCCTTCACGGGCGTGCCGCTCGCGGTCAATACCGGTGTCACCTGTTTCCCCGCGGCGGTGACGTTCACGAACAGCGTGTTGACGCTCAGCGGGAACGGCCCCTGGATTTTCAGAGTCGGGACCCAAGCTGCCGGTGCGCTCACGGGCACCAACTTGACGGTGGTCATGGCCAGCGGCGCGGATGCGTGTGACGTGTTTTGGCAGGTCAACGCGGCCACGACGCTGACGACTTCGGTGTTCCGGGGAACCATTCTCGCGCAGGCGGCCATCACCACGACCGGTGGAACAATCGCAGGGCGAGTCTTGGCGGGGGCCGCAGTGACGATGACTGGTACCACCCTCATCGGCTGCGACAGCGCGCTCCCGGGCTCCGAGTCGTGCAAGCCCAGGAAACACCACAAGAAGAAGGGGCACGACCGCGATGATGACGATGACGACGACGATGACGACGACGATAGAAAGCACAAGAAACACAAAAAGCACGGCAGCTAACTTCTTCCCAGCAGAAATGAGAAAGGACCCGCGAGGGTCCTTTTTCTTTTGCTGCGCATGCCGCGCGCGCTGTTACGCGCTAGCGCACAGAGTGCGCGGCCAGCCGAGACATTTCACTGCGCTGCGTACTGCAGCGCACGGTGCGCGTCGAGCCGAAGGCGCATAAGAGTCTCGACGACAGGTGGCTTTGAGCCATCGGTTCGAACTTAGACGAGGTAACAAATGAACAAGTACGAAGACAATTCGAAAACGCTGATGTGGTTCGTGGCACTGGTTCTGGCCGGCGTAGTGGCCGGATGCGGCGATGGTGGTGGTGGTGGTGGTTTGACGGCGGTCATGGCCAGCGGGCCCGCACCTACAGCAGCAGGCGCAGGCACGGGCGCAGGAGGCGCTGGCCGTGGCCCTGCATCGGTAGACCTTGGAGCAGCCGGCAATTTTGTGATTCTGGCTGAATCAGCGATTACCAACGTTCCGGCTTCCGCGGTTACCGGAAATGTGGGCTTGAGCCCGGCGACTGGCGCCGGCATTGGCCTCACCTGCGTGGAAGTGACCGGGGTGATCAACGACGTCGATAGCACGGGTCCTCTTCCCTGCACGGTGAATAACGCCGTTGGGTTGACCGCCGCTATCGGCGCCAAGGGCATCGCGTACACCGACGCCAACAGTCGAGCAGCCGACTACACCGAGCTGGGCGCCGGAAATATCGGCGGGCTCAATCTCGGCCCTGCCACCTACAAATGGGGCACCGGAGTCTTGATCCCGGTGAATCTCACGCTCACAGGCGGCGCGAACGATGTCTGGATCTTCCAGATCGCGCAAGGCCTCACCGTCAGTCCGGGCGTGCAGATTATCCTGGCCGGTGGAGCGCTGCCCCGCAACATCTACTGGGCGACCTTCGCTGCTGCGGACCTTGATACGACCACGCAATTCAAGGGTGTCATCCTGTCTCAAACATCGGTCGCCATGAGGACCGGCGCATCGATAGACGGCAGACTGTATGCAGGGACTGCGGTCACTCTCGATCAGAACCGAGTCACACAGCCCTAAGGCGCAGCAAAGGCATGAAGGCCGTCGCGAGACGGCCTTTTTTTGTTGTGTGCGTCATCGAACAGACCGGTGTGCGGCAGGGAATTAGGCGCCCTGTGTTCGCCAGCGAACAGTTCGCGCTGCGCGAAAGGGGGATAAACGCTCACCCCACCGCGATTCTCAGCAGTTGGCCTAATTCCAAAGAAGGAAAACAAATGAACACGTACGGGAGCACTCTCAGAGCACGGACCTGGTTCATGGCGGCGGTCCTCGCCACCTTCATGGCTGGATGCGGCAGCGGCGATGAAATCTTCGGCACTGCTGACGGCGGCGGTGCCCTCGGTGGCGCCGGCAGCCCCGGACCGGCAGGTGCAGCGCCCGACCTCGGTGCGGCCGCCGCTTTCGGGATGGCGGCTACCGCCGGGGTAACCAACACCCCTACTGCCCCTAATACCACGATTAACGGGGATGTGGTTCTGGCCAATCCAAGTCCTACGTGTAATGCCGTGGGAGCTCCCGGGGGGGCGGGGACGGCGGGGTTTGGTCTTTGCGGAGGCAATGCTCCAACACTCAACGGGACGGTAGTCACTCCCACGGTTCCAGACGCAACCACTGCAAATAATGTCAAGGCCGCCATGAATGCGGCGTTTCTCAGCATCACTCCCCCGGCCGGGCCCCCAGCCGCCGGTTCACGAGGAGGTGCCACCAATCTACCGGCCGGCACTACTTTAGGAGCCCCGACCGGCAACCCGCTCGTGCAGGGAGACAACTTTTTCGTTCCTGGCCTCTATCAATCCCTCACGTCGATATTGATAACGGGTGATCTCACTCTCGACGCCCAGGGCAATTCGAGTGCCGTCTTCATCTTTCAGTCATCGAGCACAGTCGGCATGGCATCCGGCGCCCGTATCCTCCTGGTCAACGGCGCCAGGGCTTCCAACGTCTTCTGGCAGGCCGCCAGTTCAGCGACGCTCGGAACGAACTCTGTATTCCAGGGAAACATACTGGCTGCCTTCGATATCACGATGAATACCGGTGCAACGTCGTGCGGCAGATTGTGGGCCGGGGCGTGGGTGGGTGGTTCTGGTGCGTTTATATTTGACTCCAATGTCGTTTCCGTGCCGGGTCATCCTAGTGCACCTGCTGGTTGCCAGTAAGGAGAAGAACATGAAACTAGTTAGAACCGTGGGGACCTTGGTCCTGGTGGGATTCGCGGCAGTCAGCGGCCAGGCCGCGGTAGCGGCTGATTCGGGCTGGTACGGCGGGCTGAGCATCGGCCTATCGAGAGCCTATATCGCCGACGACCGGATCAGAAACGAGTTGGCGGGACAGGGTCACACAATGACCTCGATCGACGACGACGACGAAGACATCGGCTACAAGCTGCTTGGCGGGTACAAGGTCAACAAGAACTTCGCCGTCGAGGGCGGTTACTTCAACCTCGGCAAGTTCGGGTTCACGGCGAATACCACGACGGCCGGATCGTTGACCGGGACCATCAAGCTCCAGGGCGTGAATCTGGATGCGCTCGGCATTCTGCCGTTTACGGAAAAGTTCTCCGCTTTTGGCCGGGTGGGCTTGATCTACGCCGAGGGCAAGGACACGTTCAGCGGCACCGGCGCCGTCACCGTGACCAACCCCAACCCCAAGGAGAGCGAAGCAAGCTACAAATTCGGTCTCGGTCTGCAATACGACTTCACGGCATCGCTCGGACTGCGCGGGGAGTGGGAGCGCTATCGCGTGAACGACGCGGTCGGCAACAAGGGCGACATCGATATGTTCACGGTCGGCCTGGTCTACATCTTCGGCGCCGAGAAGCCCGCCCCGAAGCCGGCAGCGGCGCCGCCGCCAGCGCCAGTGGCTCCGGTCGCGGCAGCGGCAGCGCCGGCACCGGCCCCGGTGCTGGTCATCGTGCCGATCGTGGCGCGGACCCAGCAATACTGCAGCATTCTCGACATCCAGTTCGAGATCAACCAGAAGACGGTTCAGCGCGAAGCCGAGGAGAAGATCGAGAAGGTGGTGACCTTCATGCGCAAATACCCCGACACCACGGCGGTCATCGAGGGCCACACCGACGAGGTGGGGACGAGCGCCGACAATATGCGGCTGTCCCAGACCCGGGCGGACAACGTGGTGGGCTACATGGTGAAGCGCGGCATCGCCCGAACCCGGCTCCAGGCCGTGGGGTACGGCGAGACACGCCCCATCGCGGACAACCAGACCGAGATTGGGAAACGGCTGAACCGGCGGATCAACGCCATCATCGCGTGCGCGACGGATATCGAGGGCATCGCGCCGATCCCCGCCAGGATCGCCCTGGCCATGGAAATGGAGTTCGACACCAACCGGGCCGAGATCCGGCCGCAGTACCGCGAGGAGCTGCGCAAGGTGGCGAATTTCATGAAGGCGAACCCCAGGGTCACCGCAACGGTGGAGGGACACACCAGCAACCAGCAGGGGACCCCCGCGCAGGCCATGCAGCTCTCGCAGCGGCGGGCCGAGAACGTCGTGAACGCCCTGGTGACTCAGTTCGGCGTCGACCGCACGCGCCTGTTCGCGGCAGGGTTCGGCGATACCCGGCGCTTCGCCTACAACACGAACCTCGAGGGACAGCAGGAGAACCGCAGGGTCAACATCATCCTGGACTTCCCGAACTAGCCGCGCTGCTTCACTTTCAGGAAGCCCGATCTCGAGAGAGGTCGGGCTTTTTTTCGCCCAGCGACTGACTAGAGCGTTGCCGCCTCGTGCATGTCCTTGACGATCTGGTAGCAGCTGCAGCAGGCCGCCTCGAGGCCGCGGTCATCCAGGATCTTGATGTTGCCGCGGCTGTACTCGATCAGCTTCTGCCGCTGCAGGGCGGAAGCCGCTTCCGTGACGCCGACCCGGCGCACGCCGAGCATGTGCGAAAGAAAATCGTGCGTCATGCGAAATTGCGCCGAGCGTACCCGGTCGCGGGTCATCAGCAACCAGCGGGCGAGCCGCGCCTCCACGACGTGGAAGCGGTTGCAGCCCGCCGTTTGCGAGATCTGCGCCATCATCACGTGGACATACCGATTGAGCTCGCGCTGCAGCGGCGGGCTCGCCCTGAGCTCGGTGCGGAAGCGCGCCGCCGTCATTTTCAGGGCCGGCCCGGCGCCCTGCACCAGCGCGCGCACCGGCGAAACGTCGGCGCCCAGCGCCAGCGGAATGCCGACCATTCCCTCGCGGCCCACCATTCCGACCTCGAGCGCGAGGTGGCCTTCCACCAGCGTGAGCAGCGAAACCAGGGAGCGGCTGGGGAAGTACACATCCCGGATCGGCTCGCTGGGCTCGTACAGCACCTCGCCGAAGACCAGCTCGACGGGCGTAAGGCCGGGGAGCAGCCGCAGGTAGGACTTGCGCGGCAGCGCGGCGAGCAGGCTGTTCAGGATGGCGGCGGCCATCAGGCAGCCAATGCGGTTTCCGGCGCGAGCAGCCGGTCGCACTCGTGCCGCACGACGCCATAGCATTCGCAGGCGCGCTTTTCGAGCCGCGCGCGGTCGAGCACGTTGATGCAGCCGCGGCTGTAGTCGATCAGCCCGTCGGCCTGCAGCCTGCCGGCGGCCTCGGTGACGCCTTCGCGGCGCACGCCGAGCATGTTGGCGATCAGCTGCTGCGTCATCACCAGCTGGTTCGACGGCAGCCGGTCGAGGCTCAACAGCAGCCAGCGGCAAAGCTGCTGCTCGAGCAGGTGGTGGCGGTTGCAGACCGCGGTCTGCGTCATCTGCGTGATCAGCGACTGCGTGTAGCGCAGCAGCAGGCGCTGCAGCGCGCCGCCGCGGGCGAACTCGGCCTTGATCGCCCCCGGCTCGAGCCGCCAGGCGCTGCCGGCGCTCTGCACCACCGCGCGGCTCGGCGTGGTCTCGCCGCCCATGAAGAGCGCAATGCCCACCACGCCCTCGTTGCCGACCACCGCGATCTCCGCGGCGGCGCCGTCGTTCATCACATAAAGCAGGGAGACGATGCCGCTCGCGGGGAAATACACGTGCGCCTGCTCGCCGCCGGACTCATAGATCACCGCTCCCAGCGGCAACGGCACTGGCTCCAGATGCGGCAGCAGGCGCATCAGGTCCGCCGCCGGCAGGGCGCCGAGAAGGCGGTTTTGCTTCGGGGTGCGGCGCGCCGGCATCAGGAGCCCATTGTCCAAGGTGAAGCGCGTCCGGTATGTGCGCTAGCCGTCTTATATGCGGGCGGGCAGGCGCGGCCGGGCGGGTGCGCTGGCGCACAGTCTTCGCGCCCCGCGCGGCACACAATGCCCGAAGCTGGTTTTTCGCAAGTCAACCGTTTGCCTTCATCGAATCGAGAACCTCATGATTTTCCTCAAGCGCTGTTCCCTCTTTTTCGCCGCCGCGTCGCTGCTGTTCATGCTGGGCTGCGCGTCCACCTCGAAGCAGGAAAGCACCGGCGAATTGCTCGACGACTCCGTCATCACGACGAAGGTGAAGACCGCGATCTTCAGCGAGCCTTCGCTGAAGGTCCTGCAGATCAACGTCGCGACCACCAAGAACGTGGTGCAGCTGAGCGGCGTGGTCGCGACCCGGGACGAGATGGACAAGGCAGTCGAGATCGCCCGCTCGGTCGGCGGCGTGCACTCGGTCAGGAACGGCCTGCAACTGAAGTAACCGTGCGCTCGATGCGGCACCTCCTCGGCGCTGTCGAGCTACCGCGACGAGGCCATCGAGTACAAGCCGTTGCGCTTAGCGCCCGGGGAAACTCGGGCGGAAAGTACGGCGCGGCTTCAGTGCGTTGACGAAAGCGAGGGGGCTTCCGGCAGCAGCCGGTCGTATTCCTTCTTGACCACCGCGTAGCACTCGCACACGCGCGCTTCCAGCTGCCGGCGGTCCAGAACGGTGATGCGGCCGCGGCTGTAATGGATCAGTCCCTCGGCCTGCAGCTTGCCGGCGGCCTCGGTGACGCCCTCGCGGCGCACGCCGAGCATGTTGGCGATCAGCTCCTGGGTCATCACCAGCTCGTTGCCGGGAAGCCGGTCCAGGCTCAATAGCAGCCAGCGGCAAAGCTGCTGGTCGACGGAGTGATGTCGATTGCAGACCGCGGTCTGCGTCATCTGCGTGATCAGCGCCTGCGTGTAGCGCAGCAGCAGGTGCTGCAGGTCGCCGCCGGCCTCGAACGCCTTCTTCAGCACCGCGGCCCGGAGCCGGTACCCGTGCCCGGCGCTCTGCACCACCGCGCGGCTCGGGGTGGTCTCGCCGCCCATGAAGAGCGCGATGCCCACCAGGCCCTCGTTGCCGGTAACGGCGATCTCCGCCGAGGCGCCGTCTGCCAGCACGTACAGGAGCGACACGATGCTGCTCGTCGGGAAGTACACGTAACCCTGCGTACCGCCGGACTCATACACCACCATCCCGAGCGGCAGCGGCACTACCTCCAGATGGGGCTGCAGCGCCCGCAGGCTGTCGTCGGGCAGGGCGGCGAGAAGGCGATTGGCCTTCGGCGTGGCCGATGCTGGATGCGTCATGCCCATGGCCGTTAATCGTACGCCCTTTAGTGCGGTAGCGGACACCGGATTGCACTGCGGCGTGTACGCCAGCGCACAGACGCTATGTGTGCCAGGAGGCAGATGGCGGGCCGGGGAAGGCCCACACTGCGGAAGTGACCACTCAGTATCTTTTTTCTGAGCCACGGCAAGGCAGTCATCGAGAGAACATCATGAGAAACACCTTCAGAAACACCTTCACCCGGAAGGAATTCGCCCTGGCCGTCGCCTGCGCGCTGGCGCTCGCCGTCTTTTCCGAAGCCGCCCTCGCCCAGGCGAGGGACATCAACGAGCACGCGCTGCTCCTCGACTCGCGCGGCGCGCCGGTAATGAGCGGCTTCGGCCTTTGCGTGCGTACTGGTTTCGGCCCTGCGCCGCAGTGGACCCGCGGCTGCCACGCCGAGGTTGCGGCGCCCGTCGCGCAGTATGTCGCGCCCGTTGCAATGCCCGCGCCCGCACCGGAGCCGGTAGTGGCGGCTGCAGCGGCCGCGCTTCCGGTCTACGAAAAGGTCGCGTTCGACGCCAATGTCCTGTTCGACTCGAACAAGTCGGCGCTGCGCCCGGCCGGCCGCGACACGCTCGACGAGTTCGCCAGCAGGATCCACGGCCTCGACTCCCGGAGCATCGTGGCGATCGGCTATGCCGACCGCATGGGGTCTCACGACTCCAACCAGGCCCTTTCAGAGCGGCGCGTCGACGCAGTAAAAGCCTATCTCGTGGGCAAGGGAATCAACGCGGACCGCGTGCAGACCAGCGCCAGGGGTGAAACGCGCCCCAGCACGTTCGCCGGTGAATGCAAGGACGCCAACAACGCGAAGAACGTCGCCTGCATGCAACCCGACCGTCACGTCTTCATCGAAATATCCGGAACCAGGATCGCGAAGTAGTCGAAGGCCCTGCGCATGCAGGGCTGTTTTTGAATACAGGGAGCAACCATGGAAACGCAAGCAAGGAAGTCCATACACCCGCTGATGTGGATCGCGGGCATCGCCCTCATCGTGTTCTGCGGCGCCGGCGTCGCAGCCTTCATGGGGTGGATCCCGGGCTCCACGGGCGAGCCGAGCGTCGTCGGCAAGCTCGACAAGCCCCGCCCCGCCGAGAAAGCCCGGGCTGCGGCAAGGACCCCGGTCGCGGCCATCTGCGCGGAGTGCGGCATGGTCCAGTCGGTGCATGAGATCGAAATCAAGGGGCAAACAAGCGGCATCGGCGCGGTGGGCGGAGCCGTGGCCGGCGGCGTGCTGGGCAACCAGGTCGGGCACGGCGACGGCAGGAAGGTCGCGACCGTGGTCGGCGCGGTCGGCGGCGCGGTCGTCGGCAACGAGATCGAGAAGCACGTGAAATCGACCAAGAGCTACGAGATCACCGTGCGCTTCGAGGATGGCTCAAGCCGCGTGATCACCGAGCCCGATGCGACGGCGTGGCGCGTCGGCGACAAGGTCAAGGTAATCAACGGCATAATCCAGTCGAGGGCCTGACGGCGGCTCCCTGGAACCGCAGGGCTTATGGCCGCTTCCCCGCGCTCTGCGGCTTCACGGTGCGGGACGCGGCGAACCTGTCCCGGAACGGGCTCGCCCTTCAGCACGTGAGCGAGCTCTTCGTCACCGAGGTCAGCGTCTATCCCCTGGGCGACCCGGCGGCGCCCGGCGAGCTCTGCGGCGAGATCGTGGCGGCGCTCATCCAGTTGCTCGACGAGTGCCCCGGGGCCCGCGAGCTGCTGCGCGAGCGTACGTTCGCACGGGTTTTTCACTAAAGAGTTCCTCGGTGCGTATGGCAACAACAGGACCGAATCGGGCGTAACGGCCCGTCGATCAGCAAGACATGATGCACGGCCAGACCGGTGGAGCTTGAAAGCCGGTCAGAACGTCTGTTTTACCCACGGGTATCTCGATGATTTGCTGCGAGCGGGACGCCTGGAACGCTCGTAGCGGCGCCCGGCTTCCCGCCAATTCACCACCGGCCACCAGCCCTTCAAATAGTCGGCGCGCCGGTTTTCATGTTTCAGGTAGTAGGCGTGTTCCCAGGCATCGTTGAGCAGCAGCGGGAAGCGGCCCTCCATCAGTGGATTGTCGTGGCCGGAGGTGGTGATCACCTCGAGCTGGCCGCCCTCTTTTTGCGTTCTCGCCAGCCAAACCCAACCGGATCCGGACAGCGCGACACCCGCTTCGTCGAATCGGGCCTTGAACAGATCGAACGAGCCGAAATCACGCTCGATCGCATCGGCCAGCGCGCCCGAAGGCGCGCCGCCGCCTGTCGCAGACATGGCCTGCCAGAACAAACTGTGGTTCACGTGCCCGCCGGCGTTATCGCGCACGGCGGTGCGGATGTTCATGGGAAGCTTGCCCGGATTGAGCAACAGCCAGAGCGCCGTTTTCTGCTGCAGATCGGGAAAGGTCTCGAGCGCCGTGTTCAATTTCTCCACGTACGAAGCGTGGTGCAGGCCATGGTGCAGCATCATGGTGCGCGCGTCGATGTACGGCTCCAGTGCCGCATGATCGTACGGCAATGGGGGGAGCAGGTGCTTCGATGTAACTTCGGTCATGTTCCGGATCGAGGCTACCGATTCGTGAGCGCGCGATCTGTGCGCTCGCACACCCTATGTGCGCGAGCGCATAGAGCCCTCTGCGGAAAGGGTGGATCAATGGCGAACGGGTGTGGATTTTCCTTCCCCTTAGCACCCCGGCCCGGCAACGCTCCCCGTTCCGGGCTTTTTTGCGGACACGACCATGGGCATCGCAAAGATCATCGGCATTCTCCTGATCGCGGCAGGCGCGCTTGGCCTGACCTACGGCGGTTTCACCTACACAAAGGAGAACGTGGTGCAGCTGAGCGGCTCGGTCGCGACGAGCGGCACTGCGTTCAATGCGAAACACCCTGGCCGCCTGCCTGGTCCTCGCCGGATCGACCATGGCGAGAATAGCGAAGCGGCTGCGGGCAAAAGCGCGCCGCCGAACAGACGCCAGGGCACGCGCGGCATAGCCTGCTGATCCGCGGCAGCCGGTCAGCCGTTGAGCAACAGTTTTCGGGAGATCAATCATGACGAACGGGCAATCCAGGGACACAGCGATGATGGGTCGGGCGGTGGGCGAATTCGATCGGGCCAGAGGCAGGATGGCCGGTGATTTCAGGACCATGATCACCGACAGCGAGGATCTGCTGAAGGCCGCGGCGACGGTGTCGGGCGAAGGCTTCGCAGCGGCGCGCAGGAAATTCGAGGAGGAATTGGCGAGCGCCAAGGCCGCGCTGGCAGCGGCGTCGCAGCCGGTGTTCGACCGGACAAGGGAAACCGCCGCCGCCGCCGACGGTTACGTGCGCGGCAATCCCTGGAGCGCCGTCGGCGTCGCGCTCGCAGCCGGAGCCTTGCTCGGCTTTCTGGCCGCGAAGCGCTGAGCGATTAC
>Ga0208185_1000032_pt1 | contig 83358 bp, 82 predicted proteins | sample EasRivMeERMLT700_FD_187532 | JGI IMG/M metagenome (GOLD analysis project Ga0208185, IMG submission 187532) | Soil microbial communities from meander-bound floodplain in the East River, Colorado, USA - East River MetaG ERMLT700 (SPAdes) (version 2) | ecosystem: Environmental > Terrestrial > Soil... | reverse complement strand
AAAAAGGCACCAGCCAAGCCGAAGACACGCTGATCGGATGGACGATCTCCTCGACCTGACAAGCCGCGTCGAGGCCACGCACTTCTGGTTTCGCGGCTTCCGCGGGTTCGTGGCACCGGCCGTCCACGAGATCGCGGGCACGCGCCGCGATCTTCGCCTCCTGGACTGCGGCTGCGGCACCGGCCACAACCTGGTTTCACTGCTCCATCCCTATGGCCGCGCGTTCGGCTTCGATCTGACTCCAGGCGGTCTGATCCACGCAAAGGCCACAGGATCCCCCGTCGCCCGCGGCGATATGAGCCGCATCCCATTTCAATCCGACCGGTTCGACATCGTTACGTCTTTCGATGTTTTTCAGTACGTGCAGGACGATTTCGCCGTGATGAAAGAGATGGCACGCGTGCTGAAGCCGGGTGGGGGACTGGTGGTCACTGCTGCGGCGCTTGACGTGCTCCGCGGAGGACATGCCGGCACGTGGCCGGAGATCCGGCGCTACACCACCGCCCGTATGCGTGCGATCGTCGAAGGTGCCGGGCTCCAGGTGCACCGCCTCACGTATCTGTTCGCGTCGCTGTTTCCCGCGATGCTCGCTGTGAGAATGATGCGTCGCGATGTCGGAGGGTGTAAGGGTGGGTCTTCAGACGCGCCCGCCGGCCCAGAGAGTGATTGGGAGATGCAGGTGCCATTAGCGCCGATCAATACCGCGCTGACGTGGATGTTGAGCGGGGAGGCGGCGGTCTCGCGCCACGTTCCGATGCCTGTGGGAAGCTCCGTCTTGGTCGTAGCGATTAAGTAAATCCCAAATCCCAAATCCCAAATCCCAAATCCCAAAACCCAATCAAGAACTAACCACTGCGTTCCTTCGTGACCTTCGTGGTTGGTTTTTTGGATTGGGATTTCGGATTTGGGATTTAGAAACGAAGGACGCCGCCGAAGTACAGACCCTTCATCTTCAGGTTGCCCGTATCGTCGTCAACAACGTAGTCAACGGTCACCGAGCGGTAGCCGAGCTGGGCGCCGATGTAGCGCCCGAAGTTCGCGGTGCTATACACGTCGAAGTCGTAGAGCTTCGCATTCTTTAGGCCGAGGCTGCCAATTTTCAGCTTCAGCGCCGTGAACTCGCCCGTGACCGAGATGAACTGCGACAGGTAGGCGCGTCCAGTGCCGCCGAGCGTGGGCACGGCGACGTTGCGTTCGAATGTCTGCGTCCCAACCGAAGGCGCGGACAGCTGCGCGTTCATCTTGTTGTATTTGACGTCTACGAAGAGTCCCGCAAACCCCCTGCTGGTCGCGACTGAATCCCACTCGTAGCCGAAGCGCATCAGGGTCCACTTCAACTCCGCCGTCGCCGGTACGCCAGCAGTGAAGGTCTGGCCCTGGAAGGTGATTGACTGGTTCAGCGTCGCGCTGCCCGAGTACTTGATCGGCACCGTGCTGTAGCGGAGCTTGTGCTTTGGCCCTGCCTTCAGCACAACGCGGAATTCCCTGAATCGCTTGTTCTCGATCGAAAACTGGCTGACGAAGTCGATCGGTGTGCCGGCGCTGCCGCTCGAAATCACGACTTGGGGCGACGGCTTCCAGTACATCGCGCCGAGCTCGATGTGGTAATTCTCAGGCGAATCCTGTGCGGCGGCGGGGCCAGCCAAGCAGAGAATTCCAATGAAAATGGCAAGAATTCGAGTTGGCACGCCCGGAGTATCGGCTTACACTCCCGCCAACTCCAGCGTCGTCGACGCACGCCCCGAAAGCACCTTCACCCAGCGCCGGGCCGCAGCTGTAAGGATGATCACGCAGCAGACCATCATGATGGAGGTGCTGATCGAGAGGACGTAGCCCTGCACGTGCAGGTCCGGGTTGACGTTGACCGCCAGAGGCCAGAAGTTGTCCCTGATGCTCATGAACCCGGCGGTCATCGTCGTCACCGACAGGAAGCAGAGCGGCAGAAACGTTACCCACGCGTACTTCGTGCGTCCCATGTTGATGAGGATCGTCGTCCCGACAGCCAGCGCCACGGCGCCCAATAGTTGGTTCGCGATGCCGAACAGAGGCCAGATCGTGTTGATGTTGCCGGTCCAGATGAAGTAGCCCCATGCGAGCACCATGAATGCCGTCGCGCCGAGCGAACCAGGCAGCCACTCCGGCTCCGCAAGCTTCTTCCACGCGCGGCCGCCGAACTCCTGCACGAGGAAACGGCCCACGCGGGTGCCCGAGTCGATCGTCGTCAGGATGAACAACGCCTCGAACATGATGGCGAAGTGATACCAGTAGGCCATCAATCCGCGCATGCCGGGAAGCGACGCGAAGATCTGCGCCATGCCGACCGCCAGCGACACCGCGCCGCCCGGCCTCGCGGTGACGACTTCCCCAACTTCCGCCTGCAACGTAGCGAGATTCACCGTCGGGATGCCGAGCGTGCTGAACGTCGCGGCCGACGTGTTGATCGCGAAATAGTCGCCCGGGTGGAGCGCCGTCGCTGCGATCAGCGCCATGACCCCGACGAACCCCTCACAGAGCATCCCCGCGTAGCCGATCGGGCGGATGTCCCTCTCCTTGTCCACCATCTTCGGCGTTGTGCCGGTGGCGATGAGCGAGTGGAAGCCTGAGATTGCGCCGCAGGCGATCGTGATGAAGACGAAGGGATAGAGCGGGCCTGGGATGATCGGACCGCCCCCATTAACAAACGATGAAAACGCCGGCGCCTCCAGCGTCGGGTTCACGATGATCACGCCGAGCGCAAGGAACGCGATCGTGCCGATCTTCATGAACGTGCTCAGGTAGCCGCGAGGCGTGAGCAGCATCCACATCGGCAGCACCGAGGCCGTGAACGCGTAGATCGCCATGGCCGCCGTGACCTGGTGGCGCGACATCACGAGGTAGTGGCCGTACGACGATTCCGCGAACGTACGGCCGAAGATCACCGCGGCGAAAATCGCGATGACGCCGAGGATCGTCGCCTCGCGAATCTTTCCCTTGCGGAACACGAACATATGGAAGCCCATCGCGACGCCGATCGGAATCGTCATGCCGATCGTGAAGGTGCTCCACGCGCTTTCCGCCAGCGCGTTGACGACCGCGATTCCAAGCCCGGCGAGGGCGACAATGAGAATGACCAGGATGGCAAAGGCGCCAGTGGTACCCGCTACCGGCCCGATTTGTGACCGGGCGATTTCCGCAAGCGAGCGGCCCCCAAGCCGCGTCGAGGCCCACAGGCACATCGAGTCGTGCACGGCCCCGCAGAGGACGCATCCTCCCACGAGCCACATCAATCCGGGCGCGTATCCGAATTGCGCCGCCAGTACCGGACCCACAAGTGGGCCCGCCCCGGCGATCGCCGCAAAATGGTGCCCGAAAAGGACCCACCGGCTCATGGGATGGTAGTTAGCCCCGTCGTACTTCGTGTGCGCCGGCGTTAATCGCGCATCATCGAGAACCATCACCTTCGCGGCGATGAAGGCGCTGTAGTACCGGTACGCGATCGTGAAGATGCACAAGACGGGAATGACGACGTAAAGGGCCTGCATGGCCCGAGATTCTAACAGCCTCTGCGGTTCGGCTGCATCCCTGCTTGACGGAACCTTGCCGGGCCGCGTCATACTCGCTCGGTGACGCCTACCCGCCGGCTCCTTGGATATGTCAGGCGGTATCGCGGCGCCTTTCTTGCCGGTTTCGCGTGCATCGTCGCCACGACGGCGCTCGCTCTCGCCGGACCGTGGGTGCTCAAGTACGCGATCGACGATCTGAACGCCGGGGTGACCGCAGAAAAACTGCGATTCTACGCGGCCGCCTTGCTCGGCCTCACGGCGTTTGGTGGGGTGTTCCGCTTCCTGCAGCGCCGCATCATGATTGGCGCCTCGCGCGACATCGAGTTCGACCTGCGCAATGACTTCTTCTCGCGCCTGCAGCAGTTCGAGCCCGCGTACTACCATCGCAATCGGACCGGCGACCTCATGTCTCGCGCGACTAACGATCTCAACGCCGTGCGCATGATGATCGGCCCCGCGGTGATGTACATGGCGAACACCGTGCTGACGTTCGTCGCCGTCATCGTGCTGATGCTCTCCATCAACCGCCGGCTCACGCTGTTGTCCCTCATCCCCCTGCCGTTTTTGTCTGTCGCGGTCTACTTGTTCGGCGCGGCGATTCACCGCCGCTTCGATCGAATCCAGGAACAGCTGTCGACAATCAGCGCCATCACGCAGGAGGCGCTGTCGGGCGTGCGCGTGGTGCGGGCATACGGGCAGGAGCCGTTCGAGATCGAGCGCTTCCGCCTCGCCAACGAGGAGTACGTGCGCCGTAACCGGCGCCTCATCGGGATCCAGGGCGCGTTTTTCCCGATCATGGGGCTGCTGATGGGCATCGGCGCGGTCATCGTGCTGTGGCTCGGAAGCCGCGACGTGATTGCCGGGCGGATGACGATCGGCGAGCTCGTGGCGTTCAACTCGTACCTGATGATGCTGGCGTGGCCGATGATCGCGTTTGGCTGGGTGACGAATCTCCTGCAGCGCGGCGCCGCATCGTGGAAACGCATGCTCGACGTCCTTGATGCTGAGCCGGCGATCACCGACGCGGAGGCCTCGCCGGCCGTCGCGGTATCGGGTCAGATTCGTGGCGACGTCGAGTTCCGGAACCTGACCTTCTCGTACGGCGACCGCGTCGTTCTTCGCAACGTCTCTGCGGTGTTGCCCGCCGGCACGACGACTGCCATTGTCGGCGCGACCGGGTCAGGGAAGTCGTCGCTGTTGAACCTGCTGCCGCGCCTCCAGCAGCCGCCCGCCGGAACCGTGTTCGTCGACGGCATCGATGTGCGCCGGCTGCCACTGGCGGTGCTGCGCGGCGCCATCGGCTTCGTTCCGCAAGAGCCGTTTCTCTTCAGCGCCACGATTGCCGAGAACATCGCCTTTGGCGCGCCGTCGTCTGGCGGGCGCGATCGTGTCGAACACGCTGCGCAGGTGGCGCGGCTCGACAAGGATCTGATGGACTTTCCGAATGGCTACGAGACCGTCGTTGGCGAGCGCGGCATCACGCTCTCCGGCGGGCAAAAGCAGCGCACGGCGATTGCTCGCGCCGTGATGATCGACCCGAAGATCCTCGTGCTCGACGACGCGTTGTCCGCCGTGGACACCTACACCGAGGAAGAGATCTTGTCGCGGCTGACGACGGTAATGAAGGCGCGGACGTCGATCATCGTGTCGCACCGCGTCTCCACCGTGAGGAGCGCGGATCAGATCCTCGTCCTGGAGGATGGAGCGATCGTCGAGCGCGGCACGCACGACCAGCTCGTGGCGCACAACCGCGTATATGCGGAGCTCTATCGGAAACAGCTCCTGGAGGAGGAACTGGCAGCCTCATGAGTTCAGCAGTTCACGCTTCTGGGTTCTCGCTTCTCGGTTCGTGTTCAGGTTCGGTTCATTGTTCGACGTTCCATGTTCGAAGTTCACGGGCCGGAACCCGAACCTCGAACCGCGAACCGAACATGAAACTGAACCCGAACGGAGAACGAAGAACTCAGAAGGGTGAACGACAGGGTTCCTAATGTCGATTCACGACGAAGACGTTCTCGGAAAGGCGTACGACGCCCGGTTGATGCGCCGGCTGCTCACCTACCTGCGGCCGTACACCCGTCAGGTGGGGCTGGCCACAACCGCCATTGTCGGCCACTCGGCGCTGGAGCTTGCGCCGCCATACCTCGTGAAGCTCGTCATTGACAGGTACATTCCCGCGCGCGACATGGACGGGCTGACGCTCGTCGCCATGCTCTACCTTGCGGCGCTCGCGGGTTCGTTCGTACTGGATTACGCCCAAACCTGGCTGCTGCAATGGACCGGGCAGCGGATCATGTTCGACCTCCGCATGCAGATTTATCGGCACCTGCAGCGTCTCGATCTCCGCTTCTACGACCGCAATCCCGTTGGCCGCCTGATGACGCGGGTGACGACGGACGTTGACGTCCTCAACGATCTCTTTACGGCCGGCGTCGTGTCGGTGTTCGGGGACTTGTTCACGCTCATCGGCATCATGGCGATGATGATCTGGCTGGACTGGCGCCTGGCCATCGTCGCCTTCTCGGTCCTGCCGCTGATCTGGCTCGTCACCCGGTGGTTCCGCACGAACGTGCGCGAGTCGTACCGCACCGTGCGCACGTGGATCGCGCGCATCAACGCCTACCTGCAGGAGCGCATCACCGGGATGGCGACGGTGCAGCTGTTCCGGCGCGAGGCCCGCGACTTCGAGGAGTTCGACCGGATCGACCGCAAGTACCGCGACGCCAACGTCCAGTCGATTTTCTACTACGCCGTCTTCTATCCTGCGATCGAGTTGATCAGCGCGCTCGCGGCGGCACTCATCATCTGGGTGGGTGGCGGGTGGGTACTGGAAAACATGCTGACACTCGGATCGCTCGTCGCGTTCCTGCAGTATTCGTCGCGCTTCTTCAGGCCGATCAGCGACATGTCGGAGAAGTTCAACGTGCTGCAGGGCGCGATGGCCTCGTCAGAGCGAATCTTCGCGCTTCTCGACACCTCCGTGAGCATCCAGTCGGGACTCGGGACTCGGGATTCGGGATTCGACACGCGTCAGTCTTCACCCGAATCCCGAATCCCCAATCCCGAATCCCGGAACATCGGTCGCATCGCCTTCGAGAGCGTCACCTTTGCCTATGTCGAAGGCGAGCCTGTGCTTCGCGACGTTTCCTTCGCCGTCGAGCCCGGACAACGCGTGGCGATCGTTGGCGCCACCGGGTCAGGCAAGACGACGATCGTCAGCCTGCTGCTGCGGTTCTACGACGTGCAGCAGGGCCGCATCACCGTTGGCGGCGTGGACATCCGCGACATGGATTTGCGCCGACTGCGCGCGATGTTCGGTCTCGTGTTGCAGGACGTGCACCTCTTCTCCGGCACCATCGGCGGCAACGTCCGGCTTGGCAACGAGGCGATTGACGATGCGACGGTCAGGCGCGCGGTGGATGCCGTGCACGCCGGGACGTTCATCGATCGCCTGCCTGGTGGCCTCGAGACACCGGTGGCCGAGCGTGGCGCGACGCTGTCAGTCGGCCAGAAGCAGCTGCTCTCGTTTGCGCGCGCGCTGGCATTCGATCCACCCGTGCTGGTGCTCGACGAAGCGACGTCGAGCGTCGATACCGAAACCGAGATGCTCATTCGTGATGCCGTCAAGGTCGTGATGCGCGGTCGCACGACGATCGCGATCGCCCATCGTCTGTCGACGATCCAGGACATGGATCGCATCATCGTTCTGCACAAGGGAGAATTGCGCGAATCGGGCACGCACCAGGAGCTCCTCACGCAGCGCGGCATCTACCATCGGCTCTACCAGCTTCAGTTCAAGGACAAGGAGCTCGTCAGCTCACCGTAGCGGCCCGACGCGCCGTAGGGCAGGGCGCGCGAAGAGCCTGCCACGCCATGGCGCGAAGGCGGGCGGGGGCACCTCCCTTGCAGTGAATCAAGTGTTTTCCCTCGGGGTACGCCAATGCGACCAAGCGTTGGGATGGACGACCAGGCTGCGGCAGACGTTGTTCGCCACGCGGCTCTCCGGTTCGAGTCGGGACAGGACGGTGCGCGGCCGCTCCTCGAGCTGATTGATGACGCGCGTGTCGTGCTCATCGGGGAGGCGACGCACGGCACGCACGAGTTCTACCAGATTCGGGCGGACCTGACGGCCGCGCTCATCCGGGAGAAACGGTTCAACGTTGTGGCGGTCGAGGCGGACTGGCCCGACGCGTATCGGGTCAACCGATGGGTCCGGCTCGCGAGCGTCGAAAGCGGCCCGGCAGCGGCGCTCGACGGCTTCGTGCGCTTTCCGCGGTGGATGTGGCGCAACGAGGTCGTTGTCGATTTCATCCAGTGGCTTCAAGACTACAACTCGAAACGCGCTGTGATCGACCGAGTTGGCTTCTACGGCCTCGATCTCTACAGCCTGCATGCGTCGATGAAAGCTGTCCTGGAGTACCTCGGGAAGGTCGATCCCGACGCGGCGGCGCGTGCCCGGCGGCGTTACGCCTGTTTCGAGGAATTCGGCACCGACGCGCAGAGCTATGGCTATGCGGCGACGCTCGGTCTCTCGCGATCGTGCGAGGATGACGTCGTTGCGCAGCTGCTTGAGCTGCGGAAGCGCGCCGCCGAGTACGCAGGCCGTGACGGTCGCGTTACTGAAGACGAATATTTCTTTGCCGAGCAGAACGCGCGTCTGGTGCGAAATGCGGAGCTGTACTATCGCACCATGTTCGCCGGGCAGGTCGAGTCGTGGAACCTCCGCGATACCCACATGATGGACACGCTCGATGCCTTGACCGAGTGGACCTCGCGGCGCGCCGGCTACGCCCGCGCGGTTGTGTGGGCGCACAATTCGCACCTCGGCGATGCGCGCGCCACCCAGATGAGCGACTGGGGAGAGCTGAATCTCGGACAACTGGCCCGCGAGCGTCGCGGCACGGCCGCTTTTCTACTGGGTTTCACGACCCACACGGGCACGGTGACTGCGGCGCGTGAGTGGGATGGGCCGGCGGAACGACGGCAAGTCGTGCCCTCGATTGCCGGCAGCTATGAGCACCTTTTCCATCAGACTGGAATCGATCGGTTCGCCCTCCCGATCGACGAGGCACGCGAGGCGCTCTCGGTGACGCGCCTCGAACGGGCCATTGGCGTCGTGCACAAGCCAGAGACGGAACGGGCGAGTCACTACTTCCATGCGCGACTGGCCGACCAGTTCGATGCGGTGATCCACGTTGATACGACGGCGGCGCTCACGCCGCTCGAGCGATGGTCCTGCGAGAGCACGGATCTTCCCGAAACATATCCGACAGGAGTGTGACGTGCGCGGCGAGATGATCATCCAGGCCGTGCGTATCGCCGACGGCGCCGACATGCTGGACGGCGACCTCCACGTTCCAGAGAGCCCCGCGGGCCTCGTCATCTTCGCGCATGGCAGCGGCAGCAGCCGGTTCAGCAGCCGCAATCGCCACGTGGCGGAATCGCTTCATTGTCGGCGGTTCGCAACGCTGCTTCTGGACCTCCTCACGCGCGAAGAGGAACAGGTTGACGTCCGCACATCGCAGTACCGGTTCGACACCTCGCGGCTGGGGCGTCGAGTTGTCGCGGCCACGGACTGGGCAACGGATTACCCTGTGCTCGGAGAACTGCCAATCGGCTTGTTCGGCGCCAGCACGGGCGCTGCCGCGGCGCTGATTGCGGCCGCGGAGCGGCCGGATGTCGCAGCTGTCGTCTCCCGCGGCGGGCGCCCCGACCTGGCGGGCGACGCGCTGGCCGTCGTGCGGGCGCCCATTCTGCTGATCGTCGGCCGAGACGACGAACAGGTAGTTTCCCTCAATGAGGAAGCGATGCGGCGGATGCGTGCACCCGTACAACTCGCCATCGTGCCGCACGCGACCCATCTTTTCGAGGAGCCGGGAGCGTTGGAGGAGGTCGAACGGTTGGCGCTCGACTGGTTTACACGTTACCTGAAACCGTGATGTTGCCCCTTACCACCGATCGCCAGCCGTTCATCAATCGCCGCGACGCAGGGCGGACACTCGTGACATACCTGTCGAGGTATGCGGGCCGCGACGACGTCATCGTGCTGGCGCTGCCGCGAGGCGGAGTCCCGGTCGCGTACGAGGTCGCGCAGGCACTTGGCGCCCCTCTCGATCTGTTCCTTGTCCGGAAGCTCGGGACGCCTGGTCACCGCGAGCTTGCGATGGGCGCAATCGCCTCCGGGGGAATTCGAGTACTCAACGAGGATGTGGTTCGGTGGTACTCGATACCAGAATCGGTCATCGAGGCTGTGGTCCGAGAGGAACAACAGGAGCTCGAGCGGCGCGAGCGCGCATATCGCGAAGACCGTCCGGCGCCAGATCTTCGGAACCGAATCGTGATCTTGACCGACGACGGGTTGGCTACAGGGTCGACGATGCGAGCAGCGGCGCAGGCCGTACGGGAGCGCCAACCGTCGCGGGTGGTGGTGGCGGTTCCCGTTGGCGCTCGCGAGACGTGCGCCGAGCTCGCGGCGTACGCCGACGAGGTCATCTGCGCGAGAATGCCTGAGCCGTTTGCCTCCGTCGGTCAGTGGTACCTCGACTTCAATCAAACTGACGACGAGGAGGTCCGGGCGCTTATGCAGAAAAGTCTCACGACGCCCCAGCCATATCATTGAGTCGCGGCGGCACCCACGTTGCTTTGTTTTTTCCTCGTACTGCGCAGCTGTCTACCAATCGCAGGAGGAGAGAAGCCAATGTCAGCAGTGATGAAGATTGTCGCGCTTGCGGGCGTCCTGAGCACCGTCGCATGCGGTGCGACGACAAGTGGAAGCTCGGGCGGCACCAATGCCCCCATCTACACCCCGCCGTCGTCCGGCAGGCCGACCACAACCGCGAATACCACGCCAACCGAAGTCAATTCCAGCGCGTACGGGGTCATTCCCGCAGGTCAGGAGCTCGACGTCCGACTCGGTACCACGCTGAGCTCGAAGACTGCGAAGGTGGAGCAACGCTTCGAGACGACGACGGTTGCCGACGTCACGCAGAACGGAACGGCGCTGATTCCAGCCGGATCGATGGTTCGCGGCGTCGTCTCGGGGGTCGACCCCGCGGGTCGCCTTGACCGGGCAGGCAGCCTGACGCTGTCGTTCGATGAAATGACTGTGCGCGGTCGAACTTATCCGACGCGCGCGATGGCCACCAACGTGTTCGAGAGTGGCGGCCTTCGTGAAGAAAAGGGGACCGCCGGGATCGGTGCGGGAGCTGGCGCTATTCTGGGCGGTGTGCTCGGCGGTCTGAAGGGCGCGATCCTTGGCGCCGTGATCGGCGCCGGCGGCGCAATCGCCGCGACGGAGGGGAAGGATATCGAGCTGCCGGCTGGATCGATCATCCGAATCCGGCTCGATTCACCGGTATCGATTCGCTGATCGGCTAATTCGCCTGCGTATTTTCGGCGGGTGACGGTGTGTCCGGGGGTGCCGTTGGCACCTCCGCGGCGTCGCCGACGGTGATCGCGCCCGCTTTAGGCTCAACGGCCCGAGCCGGTGATGCGATAGGCGCCGCGCTCGCCGCGCGTTCGCCGCGGTGGAACAGTCGGTCGATGAGGCTCGGCGTGCTCGCGCGCGGATTCCACCCGAGTCGGAGTACGGTCACCTGGATCGGCTTCCTGCCGAACGCCAGTGCCTCGTGGCAGCTCCACATGTAAAGATCGATCAGCCGGCCCTGCACCGCAGGACCCGTGTCCATGATCGTGTAGACACCGTTGTATTTGGCGTGCTCGGTCGTGACGTTGACCACGCTTCCAACAGGCAGGATGTCGTCATCCGCCGCGGCAATCCCTGTGCGGACTTCGGCGCCCGACGCGGTCGTCGTCCCTTTGCAGTACGCCGTTGCGGTGAACTGCAGCCGTGCTCCTGGCACAGGCGCGGAGGGATCGACGCCGCCTGACTGGCCGCCCCATGGGAGCAGATCGAAGGTCGTGGCCTCGTAGGCAAGCATCAATGCGCCGACGGCGACGCAGGTCACCACCAGCTTGCGCGTGCTCGACCGCGAAATAATTCGTCTCATCTCTCACTCAGACGGGCCACGGAGGCACGGAATCACGGAGAAAACTCGAAACCTCCGCGTTCTCCGTGGCTTGTCTCACCGAAAGTGTTCAAAGCCTGCAGGAAGCTCAACGTCGCCGGACGCGGTCCGTAGCACCAACTGCTGAGCTTTCGTCACGACGCCTATCTTCGTTATCGGCAGATCCCCGGCTTGCCGTTTGACCGCGCGCAGTCGTCCGCGCAGCGTCGGCCGCGCAGTGAACAGCAATTCGTAATCGTCGCCACCGGCAAGCGCAGCGCACACCGGATCGTGGCCCTGCGCGCGATGGTATTCAGCCACCCCGTCCGCGAGCGGAATCGTCTCCCCGTCGACGGCAATTCCGACCCCCGATGCCACCGCGATCTGACGAATTCCGTCGGCCAGGCCGTCGCTCAAGTCGATACACGCGCTTGCCGCGCGATTGCGGCCGAGCAGCAGCCCCACGCGAACGCGCGGCTCAGGTCTCAGATAGCGCTGTTCAGACAGGCCGACCTGAAGGTCGGCCTCTACATCCGATCGTCGAGGCGGACCTTCAGGTCCGCCTGCTGCCTCCTGTAACAATCGCAATCCAACGACGGCGCCTCCGATTGCGCCCGTCACGTACACCTCGTCGCCCGGCCGTGCACCAGCGCGTATGAGCACCCGGCGCGGCCGGACGGATCCGATCGCGGTGACGTCGATCATCATCGGGCCAGGCGTCCGCGTCACGTTGCCGCCGATGAGCGCGACACGATAGCGCGCTGCGAGCGCAAGCAATCCATCCAGGAGGCCGTCGACCGCGGACGTCTCCAGGTCGCCCGGCAGCATCAGCGATAGCAGCGCCGCGCGCGGTTGTGCACCCATGGCAGCCAGGTCGCTCAAGTTCACCGCCAGCGCGCGATGCCCGATCGCGTCTGGTGGTACGAACCGCCGGTCGAAATGAACACCCTCAACCTGTGCGTCAGTGGTGAGCACGTCGAGCGCGCCACGCTCCGGCTCGATCACCGCCGCATCGTCGCCGGGTCCGACGAGGACCCAGGGCGGCATGGCGAGTCGCCCGGTTATTCGGGCGATGAGCGCATGCTCGCCGATCTCGGAAACAGTGCGATTCTGCAATACGGTCGGTGGTGCTTTCTTGCTCTCACGTGCGTCGCGCCGGCAACCGCCGGTGCGGGGGAAGCGGGAGGTATGAGACGCCCCGCTTTGCCGTGTGGGGAGGTCGAGTGAACCTGCAAAGCAGGTGGAGCCACTGTTGTTAGTCGCGCTTCAGGCTTCCTCGGAACAGAGGCATGCACACCGCGCGACCTCGCGGCTCGCTTGGGTTTTACGTTGGCTCAGACGAGCCTCCGAAAACCATCACGAGCAAAGCAGGACTCCGGGGATCTTAGCCTGCGGTCAGGGGTGGGTCAAGGAGCGCTAACCGACTGAGCGGCGGTCATTTGCGCTAAAACGCCGTCCACGAGCTGCTCTAACTGGAGAGCGCGCTGGTTCAGCTCTCCGTCAACGCTGGACTGTTGCTGCCGCGCCCTGAAGACATCGTCGGCAATATTGAGCGCGACAAGGATGGCCACACCGAGCATGTCGCTTTCCGGAGCGGAGACGACGGCGGCGCGCATTTTCTGGTCAACGTACGCTGCCAGTTCGGCGACGTACCGCTCGTCAAGACCGCTGCGGATTGGATACCGCTGTCCGGCGATTTCGACGGTGACCACGGTCACAAGCTCAGATGCTCGAGCTGTTCGAGCATGTCGGTCACGCGCGTCCGGATGATTTCCCGCTCGTCGCGCAGCGCTGTGATCTCCGCGCTGGTGCCTTCAGAGTCTGAAAGACGCCCGCGCAGCGCGACAATTTCCTGCGTGAGCCGCACGTTCTCGTCGGCCGCTCTCGCCTGGTCCGAGCGAAGCCGGCTCACCATGCCTACGAGCAGCTTGATCTTCTCCTCGAGGCGATCGATTGGTTCGAGATCGATTGAACGTGCCACAGCCTGCTTTGCCATCCGCTCCAACCTCGTGTCGTAAAGAGTTATCGCGGAGATGGTAACACGGCCGGTTGCTGTTATCGCTGCACCGCGCCGTGTCTTTCCTTCAACGCGGCGAGGACGTCGTCCATCGCGCTTTGAACGTCGGAGTCCGTGAGCGTTCTGTCAGATGACCGGAAGGTGAGGCGTAGCGACAGGCTGACCTTTCCTTCGGGGACACCCTTGCCCTGGTAGCGATCGAACTCGCGGACGCGCACGAGCGTCTCCGGAGCTGCCTCGCGCACCGTCGCGCGGACGGTGGCCGCAGCGAGCGTCTCGGCCACCAGAATGGAAATGTCCCTGGTGACCGATGGATAGCGGGGCAGCGGTTCGATGTGCGCCTCCCGTTTCGGCGCGGCCTGTTCCGCCGCGTCGAGGTCGATTTCGGCCACGTACACCTCGTCGTTCAACGGCAAACCGTGGGCTTCGGAGATTGCGGGCGCGAGCTGGCCGAGCACCCCGATGCGTGTGCCATCCGTTATGAGGACCGCCGAGCGTCCGGCCACGAGCCAGGCTTCGCGATGCGGCTCTGTGCGCACGTCGAGACGAAGCGCCTGCCCGATTCGCTCGACGATGCCTTTCATGTCGAAGAAATCGACGTCCCGCGCGCCGCCGCTCCAATGCTCGCCGGCCGCCGCGCCGGTCCAGGCGCAGGCCACGGAGCGCCTTTCGCCGCGAGTGCGGGAGAAGCGCGCGCCGATTTCGAACAGGCGTACGTCGCGCTGCTCGCGACGGCGGTTGTGAGCGACCGCATCGACCAGGCTGGGCAGAGCCGACGGCCTGAGCACCGCGAAGTTCTCGGACAACGGGTTCGCGATCGGCACGAGGTCTCCCTCGGATGCAAACGGCTGCGCCGCGGGCTCGGCGACGAAACCGAACGTCATCGCCTCGGAGAAACCGGCGGCGGTCATGACGGTCCGCAGGTGTCGCGCGCGCCCGATCCACGGATCGATTGGCGGCGGCGCCGACGTCAACGCCGGGAACGTCGACGGCAGGCGATCGAACCCATAGTGCCGCGCCACTTCCTCGATGAGATCCACTTCGCGAACCGCGTCGACGCGCCGGGTCGGGACGGTGACCTCCCAGCCGTCAGGCGCATCGCGCAGCGCGAACCCGAGACTTTCGAGGATGCGTCGGACGTCGCCGTCTGGAATCACGGTTCCGAGAAGGCCCGTGATCTTTGTGCGTCGCAACCGCAACAGCATCGGCTCGATCCGCGCCGGGTAGCGATCGACGACTGTGCCGCGCGCCCGTCCGGCCCCGGTCAGCTCGAGCAGCGCGCACGCGCGCTCCATCGCGGTGACGGGAAGCCGCGGGTCGGCGCCGCGCTCGAATCGCATGCTGGCCTCGGTTTTCAGGCCAAGTTTCTTGCTCGTCCGCCGGACCGACAGCGGGTTGAAATAGGCGCTCTCGAAGACGATGACGGGAGTGCTGGACGTGACTTCGGAATCCGCCCCGCCCATCACGCCCGCCACCGCGATGGGCCGCTGGGCGTCTGCGATCACGAGCATGTCTGGCGCCAGCGCGCGCGTCTGTCCGTCAAGTGTCTTGATCGACTCGCTGGCTGCGGCAGTCCTGACCCGGATCTGCGCGCCCGAGAGGCGGGCAAAGTCGAACGCGTGCATCGGCTGTCCTACCTCGAGCAACACGTAGTTCGTGATGTCAACGATGTTGCTGATGGGACGGACGCCGGCGGCCTGGAGGCGCGACTGCATCCACTGAGGGGACGGGCCGACGGTCACATCGGCGACAGCGCCGGCATATCGTGGGCAGAGCTCGGGATTGTCTATGACGACGTCGATGTCCGCTTTCTCGACGGTCTTCAGAGGATGCGGGGCGGACCCTTCGGGTCCGCCCGGCGAGCCTGAAAGGCTCGCCCCGCTGGCAGCAGGTCTTCGCAGTGGAAGCCTGTACGCCGCCGCGACCTCGCGCGCCATGCCCATCACCGACATGCAGTCAGGCCGGTTTGCGGTGACCTCGAAATCGAGCACCGCATCGTCGGCACCGATCGGCTCGATGCTCTCGACCGCGAAGCCGCGCACCGACATCGTCCGGGCGATGTCATCGGGCGACGCGGTGACATCGACGAAGTCCCGCAGCCATGATACGAGAATCTTCACGACGTGGGCCTTGGCCCGTTGGGTATGAAGGGCTTCATATCGGGAACTGCTCGAGGAAGCGGAGGTCGTTTTCGTAGAAGAGACGGATGTCGTCGACGCCGTATTTCAGCATCGCGACGCGCTCCATTCCGAGACCGAACGCAAAGCCGGTCACCTTCTCAGGGTCATAGCCCACCGCTTCGAACACGGCCGGGTGCACCATGCCGCTCCCGAGGATCTCGAGCCAGCCGGTCTGCTTACACGTTCCACAGCCCGACCCGCCGCAGTTCCGGCAGCTCACATCGACTTCCGCGCTCGGTTCCGTGTAGGGAAAAAAGCTGGGACGCAATCGCACCTTCACGTCGCCAAACAACTCGCGCATCATCGCTTCGAGCGTTCCCTTCAGATCGCCGAGCGTGATTCCCTCGCCGACGACGAGCCCCTCGAACTGCTGAAACATCGGCGTGTGGCTCAAGTCGAGATTGTCACGGCGATAGACGCGGCCGGGAACGATGATGCGGACCGGCGGCGGGAACGTCTTCATGTAGCGAATCTGCATCGCGGACGTGTGCGTGCGAAGCAATGTCGCGGCGCGGACCTGCGCCTCTGGAACCTTTCCTCGATGGGCGCCCCACGTGCCGCCGGCGATCGGCGCCTCGAGGTACAGCGTGTCCTGCATGTCGCGGGCGGGATGATCCAGCGGCATGTTGAGCGCCTCGAAGTTGTGGAAGTCGTCCTCGACCTCCGGCCCTTCAAGGATCTCGTAACCCATGTGCGTGAAGATGTCTTCGACCTCCCGTCGCACACGCATCAGTGGATGGACGCGGCCCATCGGCAACTGGCGGCCGGGAAGCGTGACGTCGATCGCGCCGGCAGGCTGCCGCGTCGACTCGAGCGTCTGGCGCTTCTCGCCGAGCGCCGTCTCGATCTCGGTCTTGAGCGTGTTCACGAGCTGACCGAATTCGCGACGCGCGTCTGGCGCGAGCGTGCCAAGTGTCTTCATCAGCCCGGTGACCGCCCCGGACTTGCGGCTCAGGAATTCGTCGTGAAGGGCTTTGAGCTTCTGATCGCTGTCGGCGGCATCGAGGCGGGCGCGAAACTCGGTTCGCGCCGTCTCAATTGCCGACCGATCGAGCGCAGGTTCAGGCACGTGCCTCAGCGGGGAGCGCGGCCTTCGCCTGCGCCGCCACCTTGGCAAATGCGGCCGACTGCGTCACGGCCATGTCCGCGAGCATTTTGCGATCGAGCGTGATGCCGGCGATCTTGAGGCCGCGCATCATCTGCGAATAGGTGAGGCCGTTCTCGCGCGCCGCCGCGTTGATCCGGACGACCCACAGGCGGCGGTACTCGCGCTTCTTGTTCTTCCGGCCCACGAAGGCGTACTTGCCCGCCGTGTCGACCGCTTCCTTTGCTGCGCGATACAGCTTGCTCTTGGTCTGGTAAAAACCTTTCGCGCGGGCGAGGAGCTTCTTGCGCTTCGCGCGGCGAACCGTTCCACGTTTGACTCTCGGCATTATTCGAAATCCTGTAATTCAAAATTCAAAATGCAACATTCAAACAATGTCGTTTGCATTTTGACTTTTGCATCTTGCATTGCGTCATTTGTACGGGAGCATCAGCCTCAGCTTCGGGGCATCAGAATCCGACACAACCCTCGTGCCCCGCTTGTGGCGCTTCATCTTCGTTTCCTTGCTCGTCAGGATGTGGCGCTTGAACGCGCTCGCCCTGACGATCTTGCCCGTTCCAGTCTTCTTGAAGCGCTTGGCGGCGCCCCGGTGCGTCTTGAGTTTTGGCATCTGCGCAGATTTCCTTCGTGTGCTTCGCGTTCTTCGTGGCTATTCCTCTGTTACAGGCTCCGCTACAGCTTCCTGGGTTCTCTTTGGCGCCGACTTCCGTCCCAAGCGCTGGCTCAGGATGACGTGCATCTGGTTGCCTTCCTGCCGCGGCGATGCTTCGGGAACCGCGATGTCCGCCAGTTCCTCGATCAGGCGCTCGAGAATGCGCCGGCCGATCTCGGGGTGCGCCATCTCCCGACCCCGGAAGAAGATCGTCGCCTTCACCTTGTCGCCCTCGGATAGGAAGCGTTCGATGTGCTTCTTCTTGAATTCGTAGTCGTGCACGTCGACTTTCGGCCGGAACTTGATCTCCTTGACCTCGATCACCCGCTGGTGTTTCTTGGCTTCGCGGGCGCGCTTCTGTTCCTGGTACTGGTACTGGCCGAAGTCCATGATCCGGCAGACCGGCGGCACCGCAGTCGGCGAAATCTCGACGAGGTCGAGCCCCTTCTGCTTGGCGATCGCCAGCGCCGCCGGTGGCGGCATGATGCCGAGCTGCGTTCCAGTCTCGTCGATCACGCGGATTTCTCTGACCCGGATGCGCTCGTTGATGCGAGTGCGATCATCACGTCGGGGCGAACGGTCGAAAGCGATATATCCCTCCGAAAAATCGTCTACGGTCTACCGTCTCCGGTCTGCCGTCCTGACGAGGACTGTAGCCGGTAGATGGGAGACGGGAGACGCACTACGCGGGCTGTTGCTCCGCGGGCGCGGCGGCGCCAAATGCCTTCGTCGTGATTTCCTCCTTCGCCGCCGCGACGAAGGCCTCTACAGTCCGCGCTCCCTGGTCCCCTGCGGAGCGGCTCCGCACCGCTACCGTTCCCTCCGCGGCTTCCCGATCGCCGGTGACCAGCATGTAGGGCACCTTCTGCAACTGGGCCTCACGTATCTTAAAGCCAATCTTCTCCTGGCGTTCGTCGAGCTCCACGCGAAGCCCGGCGGCCGCGAGCCGGTCCCGCACCCGTCCGGCGTATTCGAGGTGCCGGTCCGAGATGGGCAGCACGATCACCTGCACCGGCGCCAGCCAGAGCGGAAAAGCCCCGGTATAGTGCTCGATCAGGATGGCAATGAACCGCTCGAAGCTGCCAAAAATTGCCCGGTGGATGACCACCGGCCGGTGCTCGGCGTTATCGGCGCCGATGTATTTCAGGTCGAAATTCTCCGGCTGCATGTAATCGAGCTGGATCGTGGCGCACTGCCACTTGCGGCCGATCGCATCGGTTACATCGAAGTCAATCTTCGGCCCGTAGAAGGCGCCGTCGCCCTCATTCAGGGTGTACTCCAGCCCCGCGCGCGCGAGCGCCTCTCTGAGCTGCGCTTCCGCGTGATCCCACGTCGCGATCTCGCCGAGGAATTTCTCGGGCCTCGTCGACAGCTTTGCGGTGAACGGCAGCCCGAAATCGCCGTACACGCGCTGCACGAGACGAATCAGCCGCTCGACTTCTTCGCCGATCTGATCCTCCGTGACGAAGCAGTGCGCATCGTCCTGCGAGAACTGGCGCACGCGCGTCAGCCCCGAGAGCACGCCCGACGCCTCGTTGCGATGAAGGGGCGTCTGCTCGTGATACCGCACCGGCAGATCGCGGTAGCTGTGCGTCCTGCTTGCAAACGTCAGGAAGTGCCCCGGGCAGTTCATCGGCTTCACGCTCATCGTCTCGCCTTCCGATTCGATGAGGAACATGTTCTGCTGGTAGTGCTTCCAGTGGCCCGATCGCTCCCAGAGCGCCTTGTTGTAGATGAGCGGCGTCTTCACTTCGAGGTAGCCGGCGGGAAACAGCACGTCGCGCATGTAGCTGGCGAGCGTGTTGTAAACCCTCGTCCCCTTGTCGAGCCAGAATGCGGCGCCCGGTGCCCACTGGTGGAAGGTGAACAGCCCGAGCTCGCGACCGAGCTTGCGATGGTCGCGCTTCTTCGCTTCCTCGATCTGCGTCAGGTACGCCTTCAGATCCTTGTCAGACAGAAACGCCGTGCCGTAGATGCGCTGCATCGGCGCATTCCGCGCATCGCCCTTCCAGTACGCGTTCGAGGTGCTAAGCAGCTTGAACGCCTTCAGCTTGCCGGTGCTCGGCACGTGCGGACCGACGCAGAAGTCGACGAACGTCTCCCTGTCCTTGATCGTGTAGCAGGAGACTTCCTGCTGGCCTTCCGTCTTCTCCTCGATCAGCTGCACTTTCAACGGCTCGCCGTGCTTCGCGAAGAAGGCCATCGCCTCGTCGCGCGGCCACAGCTGGCGTTCGTACGGCAGATCCTGCTGTGCGAGCTCCTTCATCTTCTTTTCGATCGCCTCGAGATCCTCGGGGATGAACGGACGATCGACGACGAAGTCGTAGAAGAAGCCTTCGTCAGTGGCCGGCCCGATGCCGCATTGCGCGCCCGGAAAGAGATTCGTCACAGCCGCTGCCATCAGATGCGCCGTGCTGTGACGGACGAGCGGCAGCGCTTCTGGATTCTTGTCCGTGACAATGCGGACAGACGCATCGCGCTGCAAGGGGTATGACAGATCCACGATCTTCCCGTCGACGAGCGCCGCGAATGCCGCTTTGGCGAGGTTCGGAGAGATCCCTGCCGCAACGTCGCGCACGGGCGTACCGGGTGACACAGCGCGACTGGATCCGTCGGGCAGCGTGATGGTGACGTCGTTCATCGAGAAGTACTGGTTGCCCGCCTTCGCGGCTACGCCGCTTCGGCGCGCAGCCTTCGCGCGGCTTGCCAGCCGAAGCTCACGCTTCGACTGGCCTCGCGTGAGCGAAGGCTGGTAGGCGCGGGTGGACTCGAACCACTGACCTCCTCCGTGTCAGGGAGGCGCTCTAACCAACTGAGCTACGCGCCTATCTGTTGCGAATTCAGGCTTTAACCCGAACCGCCAGTATAAAGCAAAAAAGGCCGATCCGGCACGGATCGGCCTCGAAGATGTGCGCGGCGAACAGTTATCTGACCGCGTCTTTGAGAGATTTGCCCACCGAGAACCGGACGACGCGGCGCTTCGGAATCTTGATGCTTGCGCCGGTCTGGGGATTCCGCGCGGTGCGCGCCTTGCGCTGCGACGTCTTGAAGGTACCGAAGCCGACGAACGTGATCGATTCCCCCTTCTTCAACGACTTCGTGATGCCTTCGAGCAGCGATGCCATTGCAGCCGCTGCTCCCGCCTTCGACGAACCGGTGTCCGCGGCGATCTTGGCGATGAGTGCCTGTTTGTTCATGGGACCTCCTCAGCGAAGGTGAGGTTATATCACGGGCCACGGAGTCACGGAGTCACGGCGCCAAAAAATATTCTCCGTGTCTCTGTGTCTCGGTGGCTTGTCTTATGCGGCCTTTTTTTCGCTGAAGTACTGAAGCGCGCGCTGCAGGATCACGTCAGTCGTCGGAGCGGGCGCACCGAACTCGACGTCGGGTTCGTCGACTAACACTTCGGGCTGCAACCCTTTCTCGTGGATCAACGCGCCTCCCGGCGTGAGGTAGCGCAGATAGGAGAGGAGCAGCGCGCTGCCGTCCGGCAGCTTTACGAGCCGCTGCTTGGCGGCGCTGCCGAGCGTGTGTTCGCCGATCATCTCCGCGCGCTTGTTGCCGTCGAGCGCGGCGGCAAACACTTCACCCGCGCGCGCTGTGCTCTGATCCACCAGCAGGACCACCGGCGCGGTGATCGCGCCATCTCCGGGCTGGGCGGCAACGACGTCCTTTGCGTTTCCCTTCGTTTCACGGATCGTGAGTGTCCCGGTCTTGACGAAGAGGCGAGCTGCGCTCACGCCAACGTCGATGTCGCCCTTGGTCGCCCCGCGCAGGTCAATCACCAAACGGGCGGCGCCGGTTTTCGCGAGCGCGTCGGCGGCCTGCTTCAACTGGACCGGCGTACGCGTCGAGAATTCCATCACGTGAATGTACCCGGTCATGGGATCGGCCATCTTCGACGTCAGCTCGGGGCCCGCGATCCGCTCGCGCACGAGCTCCACTTCATGCGGATCCGCGGCGTTGCCGCGGATCACGAGGAGCGCGACCTTCGTGCCCGGCTGTCCGTGCAGAAGGCGGTCACCCTCGTAGACCGAGATGTCCTTGGTGGAACGCTTGTCGATCGCGCGGATGAAGTCGCCCGTGCGGAGGCCGGCCTTGGCGGCCGGCGATCCGTCGCGGGCGGAGACCACGCGGAGGTAATACTGCCGGCTCAATTCGAGCCCGACGTCGGCCGGTCCAGCCGCGCTGCTCGATTCGTACGCGGATGCGAGAGCAGGTGGGAGAAACGCGCTGTCCGAATCCAGGTTGTCCGCCAGGCCGTTCATCGCGCCCTTCATCGCCTTCTTCACGTCCACTTCCTCGACGTAGTTGTTCAGGACGAGCGAGACGACGTCTTCGAACACCCGCAGGTGCTGATACGTGTCGTCCCGGGTCATCGCCTGGCCGAGGTAGCCGCCGATGAGGGCGAAGGCGATGACGGGGGTCGATATGGCGAGGACCCAGACGCGTGTGCGGGATGTCATTCAAGCAACTCCCAAATCCGAAATCCCAAACCCCAATTGGCCAACCCTTTGGAAGTTGGAAGTTGGGTGTTGGGAGCTACAACCGAGACTTCAGCCATTGTACGGGATCGATGGAACGCCCGTCGACGCGCAGCTCGAAGTAGAGCGCCGGCGGTCCGGTCGGCGGCGTACCGACCCGGCCGAGCTCCGTGCCCGCGTCCACGTGATCCCCGCGCTGGACCCCCGCGGACCCGAGGTATCCGTAGAGCGAATAATAGTTGGAGCCGTGGTCGATGATGACGAGATTTCCGAAGCCGGTAAACGCGTCCGCGTAGTCCACTGTTCCCGGGTGGACGGCCAGCACCGGCGTGCCTTCCACCGCGCCGATTTCAATACCGTTTCTGACGAGCGAGCCCGGCGCTCGCCCGGTGCCCAGCTCGAAACCGGCGATGACCCGGCCCGGAACGGGCCAGTCGAGCGCCCCGCGGAACGACGTGAGCGGCACGGCAACCGGTTCGGCCGAGCGTCCGGCAGCGAGGTTCGCGACGTAATCCCGCAGGCGCTGGGAGGCGACGTTGAGCTCGCCCGCGAGCTGCGCGTTGAGGTCTCGGCGCGCATCAATCTGTGCAATCAGCGCCTCACGAGCGGCGACCGCACGCTGCGCCGCGGTCCGTTCGCGCGCCGCGTCGTTCGCGGCTTTCTGCATCTCCTTCGTCCGTTGTTCCAGAACGTCGCGCTGCTGTCTCAACTCGGCCAGCGTCCGCCGATGTTCCGCGATTCGTCTCTCGTTGATCGTCGTGAGCGCGGCGGTGGCGCGCATCGCGCGCGCGAATTCGCGAACACCCCGGACATCAAGGAGCGTTCTCGCATACCCGCCGTGTCCGCGCTTGTAGATGTCGACGAGGCGCAGTTTCAGATCCGGCAGCTGCGCGATGCGCTCTTGCTCGAGCGCCGTGAGGCGGTTCGTCGTCTGCTGCAGCGACCCCTGGGCCTGCGCAACCGCGGCATCCGCCTCCTTGACACGCTCGATCGCGATGTCCCGCTGAATCTCGAGCTGGCGCAGATCGCCGAGCAGCGTGCGCGCCTGCGCCGAGAGCCGGTCCGCTTCGCCCTGCAGCACGCGGATCCGTTCGTTGACGCGCCGTGCGAGCGTGTCGGTCGCCGTCCGATCGGGCGTCTGTGCAACAGCCGTGGCGGCAGCCAGCAGAACAACAAGGCAAGTTAGTTGTGCGGCGCGGACGACTCTTGTCTGGCCCGCCGCAGCGCCGAAGCCGCGACGGCCACGAGTCCGCGAGCCGAGATGCTTCACCACGCGCCTAGTATAAAGTCAGCTCGTGCGGATCGTCGGGCTCGATGTGGGTGAGCGGCGCATTGGGGTGGCGGTCAGCGATGTCACCCGGACGCTGGCGCGACCGCTCGGCGTGCTGCGTCCGGCCGGGCTCGATGTGGATGCCGTGCGGCTGTCCGCCGATGAGATTGGCCGTCTCGCGCGTGAGGAAGATGGCGTCGCCTCCATCGTCGTCGGCCTGCCGCGACGCCTCGATGGCACTCCTAACGACATGACGCGGCGCGTCGAACAGTTCGCGCGACAGCTCGAGGCACGGACCGCGCTGCCGGTCACCCTACAGGACGAGCGGCTCTCGAGCCGAGAAGCTGAAAGCCGGCTCGCCCTCCGCGAGAAGGACTGGCGGGCGCGCAAGCAGCGCCTCGATGCGGCGGCCGCAGCCGTCATTCTTCAGGATTATCTTGATAGCCGTGCGTAAGCCTTTCGTCATCGTCGTGCTGGTCGCCGTTCTCGCCGCCGGCGGTGCTGCCGCTGTCGCGGTCTGGCTCGCGTGGGAGCGCATTCACGAGCCGTATCGGAGCTACGCCGGACCGGAACAGTTCGTCACGATCCGGCAGGGCGCAGGCAGCGCCGAAATCGGCCGACGGCTGTTCGATGCGCAGGTCGTGAGCGACGCTCGCCTGTTCCGCCTGGCCCTCTTGTGGACGGGTCAGGGCCGCGACCTCAAGGCAGGGGAGTACCGGTTCGATCGTCCGCTCAGCACGCTTGACGTCATCGATGTGCTGGTGCGGGGCGACGTGTACGCGCGGCGGATGACCTTTCCGGAAGGACTGACGATCGAGGAGATGTCGAAGCTGTACGAGTCGCACGACTTCGGATCGGCGCGCGACTTCGTCACCGCCGCGAAGAACGTCGAGCGGATCAAAGACCTGGATCCGAACGCTACCGATCTCGAAGGCTACCTGTTCCCGGAGACGTACGCGCTGCCGCGAGGAACCCCCGCCTCGCGTCTCATTGATGCGATGGTCGATCGCTTCCGCATCGTCTATGACGAGCGGATGCGCGCGAGCGCCGCGGCGCAAGGTCTCACGACGCGACAGGTGGTCACGATTGGGTCGCTCGTCGAGAAGGAAACGGGCAAGGCCGACGAGCGTCCGACCGTGGGGGCGGTATATCGAAACCGCTTGCGGATCGGCATGCCGATGCAGGCCGATCCGACGATCGTCTACGCCCTCGAGAAGGCGCACCGCTACAACGGCAACATCCGCCGTGAGGATCTGGCGCTCGAGTCCCCGTACAACACTTACAAGTATCCGGGACTGCCTCCGGGTCCGATAGCTTCGCCGGGCAAGGCCTCGTTGGAGGCGGTGCTGTTTCCTACCGATGCGCCCTATCTATACTTCGTGAGCCGCAACGACGGCTCACACGTGTTCGCGCAGACGCTGGCGCAGCACAACGCGAACGTGCAGAAGTTTCAAGTCAATTTCTTCAGGCAGCAGAGACGACTCGAGGCGAAACAACCACGACAATCGAAGAGTCGTTAGCGTTCGCCCCACTTGAGTTTTTCCCGCAGGAGCTCGAAGTAGCCTCGTGACGGCGCTTTCACGAGCCGCAGCACACGCTCCGCTTTTTTCACACGGATGACGTCGCCTTCATGCACGGGATAGCCGTATTGCCCGTCATAGGTGACGAACACGTCTTCAGGGCCGTCGGGAGCTTCCGGGCGTACTTCGACGAGAGCGTTCCCCGGGATGACCACGGGACGATGTGTAAGCGTGTGCGGGGCAATAGGCGTGAGCAGCAGCGCGTCCACCGATGGATGCACGATGGGGCCGCCGGCGGCGAGGTTGTATGCCGTCGATCCAGTGGCGCTCGCGATGATCAGGCCGTCCGCCTTGACGCGCGTCACGAACCGCCCGCTGACCGACACTGACAACTCGATCATCCGCGACAGCGCACCCTTCGTGAATACCACGTCGTTGAGCACGACCCGCGATTCATCCGCCTTGCCGCGCAGCGACGCCGTGGCCGCGAGCATCAGCCGCTCATCGTAGATTGCCGTGCCGTTGATGACCGCTTCGAGCGAGGGAAACAGCTCGTCGATCCGGATCTCGGTGAGGAAGCCGAGGCTGCCGAAATTGACACCGAGGATTGGGATGTCCCGTCCCGTCTGCGCGATGCGGTCGGCCATCGCCAGCAGCGTCCCGTCGCCGCCGAGAACGATGATCAGATCGACGGCGTTCGGCAGTTCCTCGCGTGACAGCGTGGATCCGTCTGCCGGCGATCCTGCAAGGACCGCCGTTGCGGTTTCGTAGACCGTTTCGATGCGTCGTTCGCGCAGCCATGCGCCGAGGCGCGCGAGATGTTCCGACGCGGCAAGCAGACCATGCTTGGCGACGATGCCGATGCGGTTGATGGACGCGGTCATGAACGAAGGTGAAGCAGGAACTCGACGTTTCCCTTCGCGCCGGTGATGGGCGAAGGCGTCGAGGTCACGGGGGTCAATCCTACCTCACGCGCCACGGACGAGATCTCCTCGAGCACGCGCGCCTGCACGTCCGCATCACGAATTACCCCTTTGCGCACTTCGCCGCGTCCCGCCTCGAACTGGGGTTTGATGAGCGCGATCACGTTCGCGGGTCGACGCAGCAGCGCGGGGACGACCGGAAGGATGTGACGCAGAGAAATGAACGAGACATCGATCGTCACGAGATCGACAGCGCCCGGCAGGTCTCGTGGCTGGAGACGACGCGCGTTGAAGTGCTCGATGACGACGACGCGTGGATCGTTACGGAGCGTCCAGTCAATCTGCCCGTGCCCGACGTCGAGGGCGACGACCCGCGCGGCGCCGCGCCGCAGCAGGACGTCGGTGAAGCCGCCGGTGGACGCGCCAATATCGAGCGCCTCGCGTCCGTCGACCGCAATGCCGAACGTGTCCAGCGCGTGGGCGAGCTTGATGCCGCCGCGGCCCACGTACGGATGATCGGGCGCAATGAGGACGATCTCCGCGGAAGGCTGGATCTGGGTGCCCGCTTTTGTGTGCGGCTGTCCGTCAACGCTGACCTGGCCAGCCAGAATCAGCGCCCGTGCCCGCTCGCGGGACGGCGCGAGACCCCTCTCGACGACGAGTTGATCCAGGCGAACGCGCGACAAGCGGTTCACCCTTCTGGCTTCTCGGTTCTCGGTTCGTCTTCAGGTTCCGTGCTCGCTTCGTAGTTCCGCAGCTCACGAACACGGAACAACGAACACGGAACAGAGAACCGAACCTGAACACGAACCCAGAAGCGAGAATCGAGACGCGTGAACGGCATGGTCTCAGTTCGATCGCTCCACGATCCATCGGCCGATCTGGAGGAGCCGCGAGTCGGCCACGTCGACGCGTTGCAGGGTCGAGGCGGCACGCGCCAGGCATTCGGTGGCCATCTTCCGCGACGCCTCGAGGCCGTACAGCGCGGGATAGGTCGGCTTGCCGGCCGCAGCATCCTTGCCGGCCGTCTTGCCGAGGTCCGTCGATGCGCCTTCGACGTCCAAGACGTCATCGATGATCTGAAATGCGAGACCGAACTCGGCGGCCGCGCGATCGATCGCATCAATCTGGTCGTCGAGGCCGCCTCCCATCACCGCGCCCGTCGTCGCCGCGGCGCGAATCAGCGCGCCTGTCTTGCGCGCGTGCATCCCTTGTAATGCCTTCGCGTCGAGTGGCGCCGGCGGCGAACCGTCGCCCGACGGCACGCACGCAAGGTCGATGGCCTGTCCGCCAACCATTCCGGCCGCGCCCGCGCCGGCGGCGACTATGCCGATGACGCGCACCTTTCGTGCAAGCAGCGCAGGGTCGTCACCTCCGGGCTCGCGCGCCATCAGTGCAAACGCTTCGGTCAGCAGTCCATCGCCCGCGAGTATGGCCATCCCTTCACCGGCGACGACGTGGAGCGTCGGGCGGCCCCGGCGAAGCGTGTCGTTGTCCATCGCAGGAAGATCATCGTGAATCAGCGAGTACGTGTGGATGAACTCGAGCGCGCACGCGGCGGGGATGGCCATGCGGCGATCACCGCCGACCGCTTCAGCACTCGCCAGGCAAAGGATCGGTCGCAGCCGCTTGCCGCCAGCGGTAACGCTGTAGCGCATGGCGTCGGCCACGGGTGATGGGCACGAGGGCGGTGAGGGGAGGAAGGCGAGCAGCGCGGCGTCGATTTCGGAGCGTCGGGATTTCAGGTACTGACTCAGGTCGTCAGCAGCCTTCATCGCCGTCCGCGGCCTTCACTGTCGTCGTCGGTGCCGAAGTTGGCGGGAGCGCGCTTCAGCTCGCCGCGCTCGTTGAGGATCTCGATCCGTTTCTCCGCCTCCTCGAGCTGCGTGTGGCAGAAGCGGGACAGGCGGACACCGCGTTCGTACAATTGGAGGGACGTCTCGAGAGGGAGGTCGCCCTCCTCGAGCTTTTTGACGATTGTCTCGAGCTCGGCGATCGCCGCCTCGAAGTCTTTGATCGTGGAATCCATAGCGAAGGTCCGTCACTTCCACAAGCCACGGAGGCACTGAGTCACGGAGATCTTAGTTGGTTTTGCTCCGTGTCTTCGTGTCTCCGTGGCCCGTCACGTCGCACTGAAGCTCCCCGCGTTCGAGTGTCACGTGGACACGGTCGCCTTCCTTGGCTGTGGAGGCGTCGCGAACAATCGCGGTACGATCGGCATTCCAGCACACGGCGTAGCCCCGGCCAAGTACCGCCAGCGGGCTGAGGGTCTGGAGGCGGGCTGCGGTGCTGCCCAACCGCGCATCGGCATTGTGCACACACCGTTCGGCGGACGTCCGGAGGCGGCCATCGGCTTCGACCAGCCGCGTCCGTATCGTGCTGAAGCGGCGCCGGACGTCGAATGTTTCGAGTTTCAACCGCAGTGCCTGGAAGGCGCGCTCGCGCACGGCGATGCGGGCCTGCAACGCGCGCCGCAGCTCGTGTGACAGATCGTCCGCGCGGCGGCCACGCAGCGCGACACGCATCTGGAAGCCCGAGTACCCGGGACGCGCCTCCAGCGCGCCGAGCCGCGCCCTGTGTCGGTGCAGGCGGCCTGTCATCGCGGTGTTGACGCGATGCGCGAGGCGATCGATCCGCGCGCAAAAGTCATCCTTTCGCGTCACGACCATCTCCGCAGCCGCCGACGGTGTCGGCGCGCGTAGATCCGCGACGAAATCCGCGATGGTGAAGTCGGTCTCATGGCCGACCGCGGAAATCGTCGGCACGGGGCATCCGGCAATCGCGCGCGCCACGACCTCTTCGTTGAACGCCCAGAGGTCTTCGATCGATCCGCCGCCCCGGCCGACGATCACGACGTCGACGCCCGGGACCTTGCCGATGGCCCTGAGCGCGCGCGCGATCTCGAGCGCCGCGCCTTCGCCCTGGACGCGAGCCGGACGAATGACGAGGTGCACGTTCGCATACCGGCGCTGCAATACCTTGATGATGTCGCGCACCGCCGCGCCGTCGAGCGATGTCACCACGCCAATCTTGCGCGGAAGCGTCGGCAATGCCCGCTTGCGACGCTCGTCAAAGAGTCCTTCGCGCGCGAGCCGTTCCTTGAGCTGATCGAACGCCAACTGCAGCGCGCCGAGCCCCTCGGGCGCCAGGTGCTCGCAGACGATCTGGTACTCGCCTTTGGGGTCGTAGACACTCAGACGGCCGCGGGCGACAACGCGCAACCCGTCCTGCGGCTTGAATCGCAGATAGCGGAGCGCGGATCGGAACATCACGCCTTTGATCTGCGCGTTGGCATCCTTGAGCGTGAAGTACATGTGCCCCGTGTTCCAGAGGCGGCAATTCGACAGCTCGCCTTCCACCCAGACCTCGATGAAGCGTTCCTCGAGGAGCGTGCGGATGCGGCCAGTCAGCTCGGAGACGGAGAGCACTCGGCGCGACTCGGGTGCGACGGGGGCAGGCGCCGCCGGAGTTGGCTCAGGTTCGGCGGGTTCCTCGAACGGCAGATCGAAGAGCGAATCCATCTCTACGCCTTCAAGCGTGACTACACGGGTCGCGTCAAGGGAGCGACCCGCTCGGAATGGTCGAAGAGACCACCCAGTAACTCCTGTTCCGAATAGCTGATGCGTGTGATCTTCGTCGCCCGGCCCGTTTTCTCGTCGGCTTCGATGACGACGCCATTGAGCCGCGGGTTCCCGATCGCCGGCTCGAACTTCGTCGGCATCCCGTTGAGAAACCGCGCGAGCGAGGGTTCCTTTTCCATCCCGATGATCGAATCGTGCGGTCCGGTCATGCCGGCATCAGTCAGGTACGCCGTACCGTTGGGAAGGATCCGGTCGTCCGCGGTCTGCACGTGCGTGTGCGTGCCGATGACCGCCGTGACTTTTCCATCCAGGTACCAGCCCATTGCGATCTTTTCACTCGTCGCTTCCGCGTGCATGTCGACGAAGATGATGCGCGTCCTGTGCCGGATCGCTTCGATCTCGCGCAGCGCGCTGGCGAAGGGATCGTCGATCGGCACCATGAAGACGCGTCCCATCAGGTTGATCACGCCGATGGCGCGGCCGTCGCCAGTCTGCGCCACGTACGATCCCCGTCCTGGCACGCCGGCGGGGTAATTCGCCGGACGCAGCAGGCGCGGCTCGGTGACGATGTATTCGAGCACTTCCTTCTTGTCCCAAATGTGATTGCCTGACGTCATCACGTCGACGCCCCATTCCAGGAGTGTGTGGCCGATGTCGCGCGTGATGCCGAAGCCGTTGGCCGAGTTTTCCGCATTCGCGATGACCAGATCGATGCCGTAGTGCTCGACGAGGCCGCGCAGTCCGCGGTGCACGAGGTCGCGCCCGGGGCGTCCGACGATATCGCCGATGAACAGGATGTTCATGCAGGGCGGTCGGTGTCGGTGATGGCGATGCGGTGCGCGCGCCCGCGGCGCTCCGGCAGCTTCGGCAGTACGATCGTCAGCTCGCCGTCGCGAACGGATGCTCGCCCCTGCTGCACGTCGAAGGCGCCATTGAGTCGCACCCCGCGTGCAAAACGCCCGAACTCGCGCTCGACCAGGTGAAATGTCTTCGCGCCCTTCGGGATCGGTGCGGCCTTTTCGCCGGCAATCAGCAACACACCTGCCCTGAACACGACACGCACTGCGGCCGGCGCCACGCCCGACATGTCCATCATGACTTCCACTACGTCGTCGGTCTCGAGGACGTCGAGCGGCGGATGACATTCCCCCGAGAACGCGCGCTGATCGCTCGTCAGCGTCGCGGCGAGCTCCTCGAAGATCTGGCGGACGTCTTCGGCAAGATCGCTGACTTCAGCGGAGGGGATAAAGGAGAACTGGGCCATCGGCACCAACGGGCGGTTCCTATGTTCTCACGCGACTGTTGTCCAGTGTCCAGCGACGAGCGCAAGCCAGTCCTTACCGGAGGGGAGCTGAGCTGAGCGTTTTGAGCGAGCCTTTGAAGTCTAAAGGTCATATATTAGTCTTATACAATCAGATATATTGCTTGACATACACTCATGTCTTGCTACAATGACGTTCGGAGTCAACGACAATGAGCAAAGTAATTGGAATCGACCTCGGCACCACCAACTCGGTTGTCGCGGTCATGGAAGGCGGGGAAGCCGCCGTCATCGTGAACCAGGAGGGCGGGCGCACCACGCCGTCCGTTGTCGGATTCACGAAAGACGGTGAGCGACTGGTCGGTCAGGTTGCCAAGCGCCAGGGCGTTACCAACCCCGAGAACACGATTTTCTCGATCAAGCGCTTCATGGGCCGGAAGCATGGCGAGGTCTCGCAAGAGACGTCGCGGGTGCCGTACCGGGTCGTGAAGGCGGACAACGGCGATGTGTGGGTGGAGGTTCGCGGCAAGAAATACTCGCCGCCGGAAATCTCCGCGATCATTCTTCAGAAGCTGAAGACCGCGGCCGAGGATTACCTTGGCGACAAGGTGACCGACGCGGTCATCACCGTTCCCGCGTACTTCAACGACTCGCAGCGGCAGGCGACGAAGGACGCCGGCAAGATCGCCGGCCTCAACGTCCTTCGCATCGTCAACGAGCCGACCGCCGCGGCGCTGGCCTACGGACTCGACAAGAAAAAGGACGAAACCATCGCGGTCTACGACTTTGGCGGCGGCACGTTCGATATCTCGATCCTCGAGGTGGGTGAAGGGATCGTCGAGGTCAAAGCGACCAACGGCGACACACATCTTGGAGGCGACGATCTCGACCAGCGCGTGATCGACTGGATGGTCGCCGAGTTCAAGAAGACCGACGGCATCGATCTCGGCAAGGACCGGATGGCCGTGCAGCGTCTGAAGGAAGCGGCGGAGAAGGCGAAGATCGAGCTCTCCACGGTGATGGAGACCGATATCAACCTGCCGTTCGTCACCGCGGATCAGACTGGTCCGAAGCACCTGCAGATGAAGCTGACTCGCTCGAAGTTCGAGCAGCTCGTCGACGATCTCCTGCAGCGCTCGATGGAGCCGGTCAAGCAGGCGCTGGCCGATGCCGGCGTCAAGCCGTCGGACATCGACGAAGTCGTGCTCGTGGGCGGATCGACGCGGGTTCCGAAGATCCAGCAGCTGGTGAAGGAGTACTTCGGCAAGGAGCCGCACAAGGGTGTGAATCCTGACGAAGTCGTCGCAGTCGGCGCTGCCATCCAGGGTGGCGTCCTCAAGGGCGAGGTCAAGGACGTGCTGCTGCTCGACGTGACACCGCTGTCACTCGGCATCGAGACGCTCGGCGGCGTGATGACGACGCTCATCACTCGCAACACGACAATCCCGACGCGGAAGAGCGAAGTCTTCTCGACCGCAACGGACAACCAGACCAGCGTCGAAGTGCACGTGCTGCAGGGTGAGCGCCCGCTGGCGCGCGACAATCGCACCCTTGGCCGCTTCCAGCTGGTCGGGCTGCCGTCCGCGCTGCGTGGCGTGCCGAAGATCGAGGTCGCGTTCGACATCGATGCCAACGGCATTGTCAGTGTGTCGGCGAAGGACGTCGCAACCGGCAAGGAACAGAAGATCACGATCGCCGGGTCGTCTGGTCTCGACAAGGACGACGTGGCGCGCATGGTGAAGGACGCCGAGGCGCATGCGACCGAGGACAAGGGCCGGCGCGAGCTGATCGACGCACGCAACCAGGCGGACTCGCTGGCCTACTCGGTGGAGAAGACGGTGAACGAGAACCGTGACCGGCTGCCCGCAGCCGACGTGAGCGCGATCGAGAGCGCACTCTCGACGTTGCGCGACGCTGTGAAGGCGGACGACGTCGAGGCAATTCGCCGCGCCACCGACAGCCTTCAGAAGGCGTCGCACACGATGGCCGAGCAGCTCTACAAGCAGTCGGAGGCGAACGCGGCGAATGCCGCCGGGTCGGAGAGAAAGGACGACGACGTCAAGGAAGGCGAAGTCGTCGACGCGTAATCACGAATCACGAATCACAAATACGAGAGTGTTGGGCGGGTCTTGAGACCCGCCCATGAGAGGAGAAAACAGAGATGGCCATCGTTTATTTTCGCGATGAGGACACGGCAGCCCGGGGTAACTGGATGCCGCCCGTCGATGTCTATGAAACCGACGGGCACGACATCGTCATCAAGGCGGAATTGCCGGACATGACCCGCGAAGACATCACGGTCACCGTCGAGCACAACACGCTCACCCTTCGAGGCGAGAAGAAATTCTCAGGCGAGGTGAAGGAAGACCGCTATCGTCGGATCGAGCGCAGCTACGGGCAGTTCAGCCGTTCCTTCACGCTGCCGACTACGGTTGATTCCACCAAGGTCAGCGCCGAATACAAGAACGGCGTCCTTACGGTGAAGCTCCCGTTCCGCGAGGAAGCCAGGCCGCGGACGATCAACGTCGAAGTGGCGGCGTAGCACAACCATGCTAGGCTGTGGGGGTCTATGGATGATGTATTAGATCCCCCAGTCGAACCTGACGCACCACCAGCCCCACGTCCGAGGGCTGTTCCGATCGAGAGCCGCTTCCTGTTCGTCGACGTTGCCGCCATGCGCGCCAAGCAGCTCAGGCGCGGAGCCATCGTCCGCCTGGACGAGATGCTCGAGGATGGTGAGGTCGCACGGGCACTCCCGCACAAAGCCGAGCGCATCGCGATGGAAGAAGTGCGCCGCAACCTCGTGCTCTACGAAGTCCCGGCGCCGCCGAAGGCGCCCGACCGGTAAGACCTCTTCTCGTAGTCTCCGCTCTTCATTTCTGCGCTACGCTTCGTCCATGAAGCGCAGCTCTTTCCGGTTCTTCACCGCAGTGCTCGCGGTCTGCCTTCTTGCGCCTGCCCGCGCGCAGCAGACCGCGCCGTACCGCATCCTGATCAGCAACGACGATGGCGTCCGCGCGCCAGGGCTGGCGGCGCTGGCGGAAGCACTGAAGGCGATAGGCGAGGTGATCGTCGTCGCGCCATCCGCGGTGCAGAGCGGAAAAAGTCACTCCGTCGTGACGATCGATCCCGTGTTTCGCGAAGACCTCACGTTGCCGGGCGGCCTGAGCGCGATCGGGCTCAACACGACACCGGCGACGACCATGTTCATCGCGCTCGCGAACATCGTGAATCCGAAACCAGATCTCGTGGTGTCGGGGATCAATCGCGGCTACAACCTTGGCTACTCGGTCTACCGGTCGGGAACGGTCGCGGGTGCGCGTGAGGGCGCGATGCACGGCATCCCGTCGATGGCCGCCTCAATGGCGGAAGCGGGCGATCCGCGCGACTGGTCGGCAGCGGCACAGCAGGTGCTCGCGGTCGCGCGTCACGTCAAAGAGCATCGATTGCCTGCGAACACATTCCTGAACGTGAACGTACCGGCGACGCCGCCGGGCGGCTATAAGGGATACCAGGTGACGAGCCAGGCCATGATGCTGGGCGGCAACGAGACGTTTGCCGAGATGACGCATCCATCCGGACGGACGATCTACTGGAGCGTGTATCGCGAAGGCGTGAACGCGCCGCAAGGTACGGACATCTGGGCAGTGGAAAACGGCTACGTGTCGGTCACTCCGATGAGGGTTGGCGAGTTCGACGAGAAATTGGCTGACATGGTCAAGAGCTGGTTTCGATAACTCCCACCTCCCAAGAAGCCGACGCCCAAGACGCCTTGGGAGGTGGAGGTTGGAAGTTGGGACTTAGGATGGATTCCGCAAATGCCAGTCCGTTGAGCCCTCGTAAGCATCAGCCACGCGAAGCACCGTTGCCTCATCGAACATCCTGCCCATCAACTGGAAGCCAATCGGCAGACCGTCCGGTGAAAAACCGCACGGCACACTTATGCCGGGCAGCCCAGCGAGATTCGCGCTGACAGTGAACACGTCGGCCAGGTACATCTGGAGCGGGTCGCCGGTCTTCTCACCGAGCCGGAACGGCGGCGTGGGGGTCGTCGGCATCGCAATCACGTCAGCGCGCTCGAACGCCTGGTCGTAGTCGCGGCGCAGGAGTGTCCGCACCTGCAGCGCCTTCAGATAGAACGCGTCATAGTACCCGGCACTGAGGACATAGGTGCCAAGCATGATGCGACGCTTCACCTCGGGACCGAAGCCTTCGTCGCGCGAGCGACTATACATGTCCTTGAGGCTTTGGTGCTTCGCTGCCGTCGCTCGATAGCCGTACTTCACACCGTCGTACCGTGCGAGGTTCGAGCTCGCCTCGGCGGTGCAGACCAGGTAGTACACCGGGATCGCATACTGCGCGTGCGGCAGTTCGACGTCGACGAGCGTCGCGCCTGCGCTGCGCAACGTGTCCAGCGCGCCCTCAAACGCCTCGCGCACATCCTCATCGACGCCAAGGCTCACGAAAGCGCGGGGGACGCCGACACGCACGCCTTTGACATCGCCTGTGAGCGCCCGTGTGAAATCGGGGACGGACTCATCAGCCGTCGTCGCGTCGCACGGGTCGGCACCGGAGAGCGCCGACAACACGAGGGCTGCATCGGCCACGGTACGCGCGAACGGACCGATCTGATCGAGCGACGACGCGAACGCCAGCAGGCCGTACCGCGAGACGCGGCCGTAGGTCGGCTTGAGTCCGACGACGCCGCAAAAAGCCGCAGGCTGTCGAATCGACCCGCCGGTATCGGATCCCAGCGCGAGCGGCACACAACGGGACGCCACGGCCGCGGCCGAGCCGCCGCTCGATCCGCCAGGGATGCGATCGAGTGCCCACGGATTGCGGACCGGGCCGAATGCAGAGTTCTCGGTCGACGACCCCATCGCGAACTCGTCACAGTTCGTCTTGCCGACGATGATCGCCCCCGCGTTTTCGAGATGCCGGACGACGGTGGCGTCGTAAGCCGGCACAAAACGCTCGAGGATCCGGGAGGAAGCAGTGGTCCGCATCCCGCGGACGTTGATGTTGTCCTTGAGCGCGATCGGCACGCCTGCCAGGGGTCCCAGCGTGCTCCCCTCGGCGCGGCGCCGATCCACGGTCTGGGCGCGAGACAGCGCCCGCTCCGCGTCAACAAGGTTGAACGCATTGAGCGCCGGATTGACGGCAGCAATGCGATCGAGGCACGCGCGAACGACGTCAACGGCAGACAGCTGGCCGGCGGCAACGCCGTCGCGGATGCTGCGGACGGTCGCATCGAGCAGGTTCATCCGCCAATCACCCGCGGTACACGGAACAAGCCCGCCTCGCGGTCGGCATCCGGGGCGTTGGCAAGGGCGTCCTCCACAGGTAACGACGGTTGCGGGACGTCTTCGCGCTCCCTGCGCTGCGCGGCGTGCACGTGCGCGGTGGCGGGAACGCCGCTAGTATCGATCGCCTGCACCTGCTCCGCGTAGGCAAGGATGTCGGCCAGCTGCTTGGTGAACAGCTGCTTCTCTTCGTCTGTGAGCTCGAGCTGCGCGAGCGCGGCCACGCGCTCCACGTCGGCAATTGTCAGAATAGTCGGCACGAGGTGATGCTAGTTGGACGGTGAGTCAAAATGCAAAATTCAAAATGCAAAATGCAAACACTGAGCGGTCAGGAGACGTAGTTATTGTTTGCATTTTGCATTTTGCATTTTGCATTACGATTCGCCCCATGACGAGTGACGTGAGGCCGGCCGCCGTCGCAGGTAGCTGGTATCCGTCAACGCCCGAGCGGCTTGGACCGCAGATCGATCGGTACATGGCGGACGCCGATACTGATACCTCCGCGCCCCCGCGAGCGATCGTGGCGCCGCATGCGGGGCTGATGTATTCGGGCCCGGTCGCCGCCTTTGCGTACCGCACCGTGGCAGACGTGCGCTACGCAGCCGTCATCCTCGTTGGTCCGTCGCATTTCATCGGCTTTCAGGGCGTGTCGATCTGGCCCCGCGGCGCCTGGCAGACACCCTTTGGCGCCGTTCCTGTTGCCGAGGATCTGGCGGCGGACATTGCCGCCGCTTCGGACGAGGTGATTGAGCACCCGGCCGCGCACGGGCGTGAGCATTCGCTGGAACTGCAGCTGCCGTTCATCGCACACGTCCTGCCGGGCGTTCCGATCGTGCCATTGGTGATGGGACGTCAGAACCGCGCGACGGCCTTCACGCTTGGCGACGCGCTGGCGACTGTCGTCGCCAGGGTCGAAGGCCCTGTCCTCCTCGTGGCCAGCAGCGACCTGTCGCACTACCACGACGCGCGCACAGCGGCGGAAATGGATGGAGTGGTGTTGCGCCACGTCGGACAGCTCGATGCCGACGGTTTGATGCAGACGCTGGAGCACGAGCCGCACCATGCCTGCGGCGGCGGGCCAATAGTTTCCGTGATCCACGCCGCAATCCAGCTTGGATCGACGCGCGCGCAAGTGCTGAAGTACGCGGATTCCGGTGACATCAGCGGCGACAAATCGTCGGTCGTGGGCTACATGGCGGCGGCGATCTGGTGATCAGGCCGTCGGTGATTCGCGATTAATGATTGATGATTAGTGATTAGTGATTTGTGATTTGTGATTGATCTGCTCAGTGAAGTCGACCGGAAGCAATTGCTCGATCTCGCGCGGCACGCGCTCGAGGCGCGGGTCCGGCGTGTCCCGCCGCCGATAGCGGTGTGCGTGGGCAGGCTCGCGCTTCGCCATGCGGCGTTCGTGTCGATTCATTGTCGCGGCGATTTGCGCGGCTGCCTTGGCCATCTCGCGCTTGACACGCCGCTCGGGCAGACGATCGTCCACCTCGCCGGCGTCGTCGCGGATTCGGATCCCCGGTTCTCGGCGGTATCGCTGAACGAGCTGCCGGACCTCCAGGTCGAAATCTCGGTGCTGACGTCACCGCGCGAAATCGAGGAGGTCACAGAGATCGACGTGGGGCGCCACGGACTCATGGTGGAGGAGGGCCGCCGCCGGGGTCTGCTGCTCCCGCAAGTCGCCGTCGAGCATCGCTGGACGCGCGAGATGTTTCTCGAGCACACGTGTCTCAAGGCCGGTCTTTCGCGCAATGCCTGGCAGCACGGCGCCCGGATCCTGGTATTCGAGGCGCAGGTCTTTGGCGAGAATCAGAGCGCGGGGACGGCCGCCATCTGACCGCACGTGGAAGGTGGAGATGACGAGGCGCCGTTGACAAGCGCCTGGACACGCTGGGCCAGATACGTGTAGCCGGCGTCGTTCGGGTGAAACCCGTCCGATGAAAACCGCGACGCGTCGTAGACCTGCGCATCGCACATCAGATCGACCACGACCACTCCGGTTCCGGTCTGCCTATTCGCTTCCCGGGACATGCCGACTGCGATCTGCTGGAGGATCTGGCGTTGCTGGGTCGTGCCGCCCGACGCATACGGCAGCGCCGCGAGGTTTGGCAGGTTGATCACGACGATGAACGCGTCCGTCGCACGGCTTCGGATGCCGCGAATGAGCCGGTCGTAGTCGGCGCCGAACGCGCCCACTTGAGTGTTGATGTAGCCCCTGACGTCGCTGCCCGCGGCGCCCCGAAGGATGGCGTCCGCGACCGCATTGGCATCGTTACCTCCGCCGAACACCGTTACCAGCGTCGCGTTTGCGGGCACGAACGGTAGTTCCTGATCGATGAAGTTCGCGACGATGTCGCGCCCGGCCGCCCTCGCGATGACCTGGATGGCAGGGCTGAGTACGGCTCCGGGGATCCCCAGATTTACCAGCGTCACGTCGTGCGATGAGCGCAGTTGTCGCGCCAGTACAGGCACGTACCCGGTGCCGTTGTCGCACGATATGAACGGCGCGCAGACGACGGTCGAACCCACGCCGTTCGCATCGCTGGCGCCGATGGCGGTGTATCGAATCGGCGCGTTCGCGGCCGGTGGGCCGAGCGGCGTCGGCGACGTCGGCGAATCGGTGCCGGAGCCGCATCCGGCCATGCCCAACGCGACGATGGCAACGATGGTGACGTGCGCGAGAGGCCGGCGTGTACGCATCCGTTCATAATGATGCACCGATGGACAATCTCTGTCACACGCTCGTTGGGGCCGCGTTTGGAGAAGCAGGGCTGAAACGCCGCACGCGGTTCGGTAACGCGACGCTGATGATCGCGTCCAACCTGCCGGACGTAGACGTACTCGCCTTCGCCACCGGCACGCCCTCGGTGGCGCTCCGGCGCGGCTGGACGCACGGCATCCTCGCGCAGCTCTTTCTGCCCATACTCCTGACGGCGATCGTCATGGCTGTAGCCGGTGGTCGTCCCGGGGCAGCTCGATCGACGCCGCATGGGGTCAGCGACGATCCTCCCATTCGCGCGCGCGAGTTGCTGATGCTCTCGTACATCGGCGTCATCACGCACGTGCTCATGGACCTGCTCAACAACTACGGCGTACGCCTGCTGATGCCATTCGATCGACGGTGGTATTACGGCGACGTGCTCTTCATCATCGATCCCTGGCTCTGGCTCGTGCTGGGCGCGGGTATCTGGATGGCGAGGTGGCACCATTCGCCGAAGCGGGCACGCGCGTCGCTGCTGGTGGCGTGCGCCTACGTGCTCACCATGACCATCTCGGCCCGCGCCGGGAGAGCAGAAATTGTCGATCGTTGGCAGCAAGTTGCCGGGCAACCGCCGCAGGCGGTGATGGTGGGCCCTGTGCCGGTAACGCCGATGAGACGGAACGTCATCGTCGATGCGGGCGATCACTACGAGACCGGCGTCTTCGCGTGGCTACCGCGAAACATCCGCTTCGATCAGGCGTTCGTGGCGAAAAACGATCGCGATCCGCGCGTCGCCGTCGCGCGCGAGGCACCGAACATCCGCGCCTTCCTCGTCTGGTCACGCTTCCCGTTCTGGACGCTCGAGCCAGTCGCCGGCGGCACACGGGTGACGGTGGGCGATATGCGTTTTGCGGGTGGCCAGGGAATCGCGCGGCGGAATTTCACTCAGAGCGTCGTGGTGGGTGAGAGACGCGGACCTTAAAGGTCCGCGCCGCGGGGGCAAGGTCCGCGCCGCGGAGCCGTCGAAGCGTAGCGAGATTCTTCATATCGAGGAGATCCTCGACGACGACGCCCTTCCTCTCCGCGCCCTTCGATTTCTCCGTCTCGATCAGAATGGGCAGCCCCGCGAAGCGTGGGTCGTGGAGCAAGCGCCGGAACGGCTCGAGACCGATACACCCTTCACCGATGTGCTCGTGGCGATCGACGTGGCTTCCGCACGGCTTTTTCGAGTCGTTGCCGTGAAACACTTTCAGCCGTTCGATACCGACGAGTCGATCGAACTGCTCGAACGTGTCGCGATAGCCGGCTTCGGTGGCGATGTCGTATCCCGACGCGACGAGATGACACGTGTCGAGGCAGACGCCTACGCGCCGCGAGCCTCGAAGGTGCCCGATCACGGCGGCAAGGTGCTCGAAGCGATGGCCCAGCGTGCGGCCCTGTCCGGCCGTGTGCTCCAGCAACACCATCGTTTTTGCGCGCGGCCGCGCCTTGAATGCCACGCGAATCGCATCGGCGATGAGCCGCAGCGCCTCGTTATCGGGTCCAGCCGTGCACGTCCCGGGATGGATGACGACGCCGAGGAGCCCGAGCGCTTCCGCGCGATCGATCTCGTCAACGAACGCGGCAATCGACTGCTCCCGCAGGATCGGAAATGTGGTCGCGAGGTTGATGAGATAACTGGCGTGCGACACGACCGGCGTGATATCGGTCTGCTCAATACGCTCGCGGAAGAGCCGCACTTCGGCCGGATCGAGCGGCTTCCCCCGCCATTGGCTTGCGTTCTTGGTGAAGACCTGAAGTGCCTCGCAGCCGTGCACCACCGCGCGATCGACAGCCTTCGAGACACCGCCGGCCACGGACATGTGTGCGCCGATTCGAAGCATTCCGATCACTATAATTACCGTATGCGAGCAGCACTCGTCGTGACCGCGTTGTTCGTCGTTGCCGTGCCGGCGCCCGCGCACGCGTGGGGGTTCGCGGCGCACAAGTTCATCATGGACCGCGCGATCGCGCTGCTGCCGGCGGAACTGCGGCCGATGTTCGAGGCGAATCGCGCGATTGTCGTAGAGCGTGCCATCGATCCCGACACCTGGCGGACCGCCGGCTTCGACGAGGAACCACCGCATCATTTCCTCGACATCGACTGGGAGGGATACGGGAAGTATCCGTTTGCCGGCCTCCCGCGTAGCTACGACGAAGCGGTCGCGAAGTTCGGGGAAGACCGCGTCACGCAGAATGGAACGCTGCCGTGGCGGACCGAGGAACTCTACGGCAATCTCAGGCGCACGTTCGAAGCGTACGGACGCGGCAACCCGTACGGCGAGTTCGACATTCCTTTTTTCTCCGCGGTGCTCGCCCACTACACGTCCGACGCACACGTGCCGCTCCACGGTGTGATCAACTACGACGGCCAGCTGACGGGCCAGAATGGTCTTCACAATCGGTGGGAGACATCACTGTTCGAGCGTTACCGCGGTCAGCTCACGATCGCGCCGAAGCCGATCGAGCCGGTTCGCAATCCGCGTGAGTTCGTGTTCGACAGGGTGCTCGAAGATACGCAGTTCGTGCCGGCGTTGCTCAAATCGGATCTGGGCGCGATCGGTACGCGTGACATCTACGACGACGCCTATTACGAGGCATTCTTCAAATCGAACCGCGCGGTGATGGAGGAACGGCTGAATAAGTCGATCGCTGCTGTCGCCGCAATGATCACAGGGGCATGGGAAGCCGCGGGCAAACCTGCCGTCCCAGTCAAGCTTCCTGCGACACCTCAACGACGGCGGCGGCCATAAGGATCAGGTTCGTTCGGCACATCCTTTGCGCTTTCGTACCCAAGAAGGCCCGGCATGGAGCCCGGCCAAAGGGAGGCTGATCATGCTCTGGACGCTCATCGTCCTGCTGCTGCTGTTCTGGTTGCTCGGGTTCGCATTCCACGTCGCGGGCGGCATCATTCACGTGCTGCTCGTCATCGCCGTCGTATTGTTCCTCGTCAACTTGATTAGCGGTCGACGAACCGTTATCTGAATTCGGTAGGGATCCGGGATCCGGGGCAAGCCCCCCGGTTCCCTAATCCCGAACGCCCTGCTTCCTCGTTGCTCAAGTCCTTGGTTCCCGCAGAGACGGATCCCGGATCCCGGATCCCGGATCCCGATCCGGATCCCGATCGGTGATCCCCGATCCCTGCTATCGTCAGTCTTGATGGATGTGTTCGTGATACCAATCGGGCTCGATCGGTACGAGCTCTACTGCGAGGCATCGGTGGAGACGCCCAGCCTCGACCCGGCGGCAAAGGGGATCATCGGGCGCATTCGGCATCGCTTTGCCGTCATGCTGCATCAGGCGGAAGAACGGCAGCGCACCGGCGCCCCGTCGTCCACGGGCGCTGCGAGCTGGCTTATGAGTGTCCAGGAATACATCATGGGCTGGGTGGCCGAGCGCGTGGCCGAGCAGCGGTTACTGTGGAACCTGCGGCATGAGTCGGCGGTCGTCGCCGCCCATCCCCAGGACCTCACGTTCGAACAGACGCTGACACTGATCCACCGGACGCTTCAACGCGATTACGAACGGCACCGGGTGTGGCTCGTGGTCGACAGCGTGCTGCTGATCGCGTCTGCCGCGCTCATGCTGCTCCCGGGCCCGAACATCGTTGCCTACTATTTCGCGTTCCGTGTCATGGGGCACTGGCTGTCGATGCGAGGGGCGGTACAGGGACTCCGCGGCGTCGCGTGGACCGGACGTCCGTGCGAGCCGTTGACGGAGCTACGCGAAGTGGCATCGCTCCATGGCGCGGCGCGCGAAAAGCGCGTCCATGAGATTGGCGCGCGACTGCGCCTGCAGCATCTCTCGACGTTCTTCGAGCGGGTTGCGGTCCGGCACGCGTGACCCTTCGACTTGCTCAGGGTCACCCCGAGTGGGTCGAGGGGTGATATTCTCGCCGCCTCAAGCCACGGAGGCACGGAGTCACGGAGAATGTGACCTTAGGCAAAAATGCTCAGTGTCTTCGTGTCTCCGTGTGGCTCGTCTAAGTTGAATTCACAGTGAAGCTCCGGGACCTTGCGGAACGGCTCGCCTGTCGCCTCGAAGGGGACGGCGAGATCGAGATCGTGCGCGTCGCAGGCATCGAGGACGCCGGCCCCGGCGATCTCACCTTCGTCGCAAATCCAAAATACCTTCCGGCGGTAGCCACCACGCGCGCATCGGCCGTTCTGCTCCGAGACGATGCGCCGGCGGGATCGAGCGCGGTCCTCCGTACGGCGGAGCCGTACCTTGCGTTTGCGCGGGCGGTCGGACTATTCGCGCCGCGATGGCAACCAGAGCCTGGTGTGCACCCGATGGCGGCTGTCGCGCACGATGCGCGCCTGGGCGATCGCGTGTCGATTGGCGCGTTCGTCTCCGTGGGCGAGGCAGCCGTTGTCGGCGATCGGACGATCATCTTTCCGAACGTGACGATTGGTCCCGGCACGCGGATCGGCGCCGACTGCGTCCTCCATTCGAACGTCTCGATTCGCGAGCGCGTCACGATTGGCGACCGGGTCGTGCTCCAGAACGGCGTGGTCATCGGCGGCGACGGGTACGGATTCGTCCGCCTCGGCGACGGCACCCACGAGAAGATCCCCCAGGTCGCGACGGTCGTCATCGAAGACGATGTCGAGCTCGGCGCGAACACGACTGTCGATCGGCCAGCCGTCGGCGAGACGCGCATCAAGGCCGGCTCGAAAATCGACAACCTCGTGCAGATCGCGCACGGTGTCACCGTTGGGCGCAACGTACTGATGGCCGCGCAGGTCGGCATTGCCGGCAGCACCGAGATTGGCGACGACGTGATGTTCGGCGGGCAGGTGGGCGTAGGCGGGCACCTGACGATCGGGCGGGGTGTGGTTGCGGTCGGTCAATCCGGAATCACCAACTCCGTTGATGACGGCGCCACGATCGCCGGCTATCCGGCGATCGATGCGCGCGAGTGGCGCCGGTCGTCGGCCGTTTTTCGTCGGCTGCCCGAGCTCAAGAAGCGCGTCGAGGCGCTTGAAGCCAGGCTGGCGGAGCTCATGGGACGAGCAGATACCGGGGAGAAGCCGTCTCAGTGATTCGCCGTGTCATCTGCGCGCTCGCCCTGATTGCGAGCGCATCTCCCGCCGCGGCCCAGAACGCGGTCCTGTTTTTCCCGCGCTTCGACTTCCGTATGGGCGCCGACCATCTGTCGGGCCACGACGCGCGGTTCGTCTGGGACGCAAACTTCGGCGGCGAGATGGATTTCGTCGACTACCGCCGCGGCCGGATGACATTTGCGGCCAACTACGAGGCCGTGCTTGGCGAGCAGTTCCGCCGCTTCGATGTGAACCAAGGCAACTACCTGCTCGACTACTCGGCGTCGCTGCGGGTGCACGGCGTCGAGGTTGCCGCGCTGTTTCATCACATGTCGCGCCACCTGAGCGACCGTTTCAAGCGAGACCCTGTCGATTGGAACATGTTCGGGGCCCGTGTCCGACACGCCGCGAGCCGCGGGGCGATGCAGATTCGCACACAGGGCGACGTGCTCGGCGTGCTTCTGAAATCGAACGTCGACTACAGCTGGGAAGCGAACGGCGGAGTGTTCTTACGTGTGCCCCTGCGTCCCCGTATCAGCGCGATCTCGGCGGGCAGCGCACGCCTGGTCGGGGTTGACGGCACCCGGCCTCGTGGGACGCAGCACGGCGCCCGCGGGGAAGCCGGCCTGCGGTTCGAAGGGCAGGGGGGCGCCGTCGAAGTGATTGTGGCCGCCGAACGGCGGATAGACCCGTACCCGCTCGAAAACTCGGCAATCAGCTGGTTCAGTGCAGGGTTTCGCTTCGTGAGCCGCTGAAAACTGGGGGCGGACGCCATTTCATCAAAGCGAAATGGGGCCTGACCCCCTATCATAGAAATGTGATCCGCTTCGTTCGCTTGCTCGTCCTGCTCACCGCGGCGGTCGGCGCCATCGTCGTCCCGCTGCACGCGGCCGTTCATCCGCCCAGGCTCGAGTACCAGATAACGACGCTGCCGAACGGGCTGCGCGTGATCCTGTCCGAGGATCATTCAACGCCGATCGTGCATCTGTCGGTGTGGTACCACGTCGGCTCGAGAAACGAGAAGCCGGGACGAACCGGGTTCGCGCACTTGTTCGAGCACATGATGTTCAAGGGCTCAAAGAACGTGCAGCCCGAGTCGCACACGTCGATCATCGCGAGCATCGGCGGCCGCAGCAACGCGTATACGCAGGAAGACGCGACGGTCTTCTGGGAGACGCTGCCCGCGCAATATCTGCCGCTCGCCCTGTGGCTCGAGGCCGATCGGATGGCGACGCTTCGCGTCGACCGCGACGCGTTCCAGAAGGAAGTCGAAGTCGTCAAGGAAGAACGGCGGCTGCGTGTCGACAACCAGCCGTACGGACGTCTCAACGAGATCCTGTTCGATAAGTCGTTCGTGAGCCATCCGTACAAGCACCCGACGATTGGCAGCTTGAAGGATCTCGAGTCGGCGTCGCTCGACGACGTGCGCGACTTCCACAACACATATTACGTGCCGGAAAATGCCGTCGTGACCCTCGTCGGCGATTTCGACTCGGCGCAGGCAATGCAGCTCGTCACGCAGTACTTCGGCCGGGTGCCGAAGGCCGCCAAGCCGGTGCCGCGCGACATCCCGAAGGAACCCGATCAGACGCAGGAGCGTCGCGCCGTCGTCCAGGAGGAATGGCCCTTGCCGGCGGTGGTCGTTGCGTATCACGTCGCCTACGACGGCCATCCGGATTCGTATCCGCTGCATCTGACGTCGAAGATCCTGTTCGACGGCGAGAGCGCGCGCATTACGCGGGACCTCGTCTACGACAAGCGCATCGCGGTCGCGGCGTTCGGGAGCGCGAACCTCCTCGAAGACCCGAACCTGTTTTACGCGGTGGCGATCATTCCGGCTGGTCAGTCCGCCGAGACGGTCGAACAGGCGCTGCTCGCCGAGTTCGAAGACCTGAAGACCACGCCGGTGACGAGCCACGAGCTGGATCGCGCGAAGAACCAGTTCATGCGCGACTACATCATCGGCCGCGAGACCAACGAGCAGAAAGCGCTTCACCTCGCGCACGCCGCGGTGATCCACAACGATGTCACCCGGGCGGACGCGGAGATCGACATTTTCGAGAAGCTGACGTCGATGGACATCCAGCGCGTGGCGCGCACCTACTTCACAGAGAACAATCGCACGGTGCTCTACATCCAGCCCAAGAGCGCGGGCGCGGGAGCAAGGCGATGAGGAAATCCCAAATCCCAAATCCCAAAGCCCAAATCCCAATGGCATTGCGACGATCCCACCTGCGTTTTGATTTGGGTCTTGGGATTTGGGTTTTGGGATTTGTCCTGTGCGCGTCCGGTGCGTTCGCGCAAGCGCGGGACTGGCCCTCGGAAGCCCCGCCTCGTCCGCTCGCCGCGCATGACGCGGCGTTTCCTCCGTACGAGATTCGCACCCTGCCAAACGGCATGCAGGTCGTCGTCGTCCTGCATCACGAACAGCCCGCCGTCAGCGTCCGCCTGCTCGTGCGGACGGGGGCGGCGCAGGATCCGAAGGGAAAGGGGGGCGTTGCCAATCTCACGGCATCCCTTCTGGATCAGGGAACCACGACGCGGAGTGCCCAGCAGATCGCCGATCAGATTGATTTCATCGGCGGTGATCTTGGCACCGGCGCCGGAACCGATCTCTCGTTCGTGAACGCGATCGTCATGAAGGATTCGTTCCAGGTCGGGATGGATCTGGTGGCCGACGTGGCGCGCAATCCGTCGTTCGCGCCGGAGGAGATCGAGCGGCAGAAGGACCAGGTCCTGTCGTCGCTGCGCGTGAATGCCGGCGACCCCGGCTACATTGCGGACGTCGTGTTCGACCGGCTCGTCTACGGGTTCCACCCGTACGGGCTGCCTGGGAGCGGCACGGAGGAGACGCTCGCCGCCTTGACGCGCGACGATCTGCAGGCGTTCCACCGGCAGTACTTCGTTCCGAACAACATGCTGCTCGCCATTGTTGGCGATGTCACGAGCGACGAGGCGTTCGCGGCCGCGCAGAAAGCGTTCGGGGCCTGGCCGCGGGGGACATTGCCCACGGTCAATCGCGTCGAGCCGCCGCCATCCGCGCGCCGGATCGTGATCATCGACAAGCCCGATGCGGTGCAAACGAGCATCCGCGTAGGCCAGCTTGCCATCCAGCGGAAGCACCCGGACTACATGGCGTGGGATCTTGCCGTGAAGATCCTCGGCGGCGAGGGGGCCAACCGGCTGCACCAGGTGCTGCGGTCGCAGTACGGCCTGACCTACGGAGCCGAGGCGGACGCCGAGGCGCGCAAGGACGCCGGAGATTTCGTGGCGCAGACCGACACCCGCACCGATACGACCGGCCAGGCCCTTCGCCTGATGGTCGACGAGTTCGCGCGCCTGGCGCGCGAGCGCGTGGGCGAGCGCGAGCTGGCGGACGCGCAGGCGTACTTGTCGGGCAGCTTTCCGCTGACGATCGAAACGCCGGATCAGATCGCCACACAGGTGCTCAACGTCCTGTTCTTCGATCTGCCGGTCTCCGAGATCGGATCGTTCCGCGAGCGCGTGCTCGCCGTCACCCCGGACGACATCCAGCGCGTCGCCCGCCAATACGTAAGACCGGACCGGCTCTCCATCGTGCTGGTCGGCAACGCACGGGCGTTCGCGTCGCAGCTGATCGAGCTCGGGCTCGGCGGGTATGAAGTCATTCCGGTCGATCAGCTCGATCTCATGTCACCGACGTTGAAGAAGGAGCGTCAGCGGGTCGAGAACGCGCCGGCGGGCTTCATCGCGGACCTTGCCCGACTTCGCTCTTCGAGCTTCGTCGGGCAGGAAGATCCGCGCCGCACGGCCTACACCCAGACACAAGTAAACCCCCGTCCCGCTGCGCCGGTGAATGCTCCGAACGGTCAGAACGTCCCGAACGCTTCGAACGTCTCGAACCCTCCGAACGACTTGTTGCGGCGTGTGGTGCAGACGAAGGGTGGCCTCGACGTGCTGAAAGGGATCCGCACGGTCGTCGTCGATGCGGACATGTCGGTCACCACGCCTCGTGGACCCACGCTCATCCCGACGAAGACGTATGTCGTGTACCCGGACAAGTTCCGGGTCGACGCCACCTTTGCCGGACAGCAGAACGTCCAGGCCTACAACGCCGGATCTGCATGGGTGAGAGATCCCGCCGGCGTGTCCGCCGCGCCCCCGGCGATGCGAAGCGACTTCGCCGCGACCGTCCGGCGCGACACGTTTCCGTTGCTGATCGCCGCGTCGGAGGGGAAGCTCTCGGTTCGACCGCTTCCCGAGGAAGGGAAAGACGGCGTCACACTCAAGGTCATCGAGATCAGTGGTGAGGGCCTGACGCCGGTTCGGCTGTACATCGACCAGAACAACCGAATCGTCAGACAGGCCTACACGACGCCGGGGCCGGACGGCCGTCCGTCTCAGGCGGAAGAAGTGTTCTCGGACTATCGCAAGGTCAATGGGATCGAAGTGCCGTTCAAGGCGTCAGTGCTGCGCGATGGGCGGTTGATTCTCGATCGCACACTCAAGAGCGTTGCGTTCAACGTCCCGGTCGACGCCTCGCTGTTCCAGCAGCCGCTCTAGTGGCCGCATGTTGCGAATCAGTGGGTGGCCGCTCCGTTGTCGCGGCCACGAAACCGCGGTCGTGGTTCAACGTGGGTAGTACCGATTCAGCCCGGACCAGCCAGTAGTATCCCGCAGCCATGCGCATCATGATCTCGTGCGGCGAGCCGTCCGGTGATCTGTACGCGGGTGCGCTCGTATCGGAGATCCTGAGCCGCGAACCGTCAGCGGATGTGTTTGGATTCGGCGGGCGGCAGCTTGCTGCGGCGGGTACGCGTCTGGTCGGCGATTTCCAGGGACTCTCGGTGACCGGTCTCACCGAAGCGCTGCGTGTGCTGCCGCGCTCCTACGCGATGCTGCGCCGGTTGGTGGCAGCCGCCCGCGCCACTCGGCCCGATGTGTTCGTCGCGATTGATTTCCCCGACTTCAACTTCCGATTGATGGCCGCGCTGCATCGGCTCGGCATCCCGATCGTCTACTACATCAGCCCGCAGCTCTGGGCGTGGCGCGCCGGCCGCATGCGGACGATGAAGCGATTCGTTGATCGCGTGCTGGTGATCTTCCCGTTCGAGGAAGCGCTCTACCGGCGCGAAGGGGTCCCCGTAGAGTTCGTGGGGCATCCTCTGATCGATCTCGTGGGCGTGAAGGCGCCGCGTGCCGCGCTGCTTCGCGAGCACGGGCTTGTGGCGGACGCGCCGACCGTTGCGCTGCTGCCGGGAAGCCGACCCAACGAGCTCCGGCGGATCGTCCCGGACATGGCCGCGTCGCTGCCGCTGATTCGCGCGCGCGTACCGGGCGTGCAGTTCATAGTCGCCGCCGCGCCAAATCTGCAAGATGCATTGTTTGCGCCGCTGCTTGGCGCGTCGGGGCCCGTCCTCGTCCGCGAGCGCACCGACGACGTGCTGGCCGCGAGCGATGTCGTCATCACCGCGTCGGGCACTGCGACCGTACAGGCAGCCCTTCACGAGCGTCCGATGGTTGTCGTCTACCGGCTGTCGCCGCTCACGTACCGTATCGGCAAGCCTTTTGTCCGTGTCGATACATATGCAATGGCGAACCTGGTCGCGGGGGAGCGCATCGTGCCGGAATTGATCCAGGATGACTTCACGCCCGCGCGTGTGGCCGACGAGACGGTTCGTTTGTTGACCGATCGCGGGTTGTATTCGCGGACGCGCGACGCGTTGCGACGCGTGCGCGAAAAACTGGGTGGCTCGGGAGCCAGCGGGCGGGCCGCTGACGCGGTACTGGCGGTTGCTCGCGAGAAGGCGTAAGGCTGAGGACTCGCGGCTGGAACGCCGTGAATCCTCAGTCAGCTTTTTTTGGCGCGGTTTTGTGACACATCCGCATCCACACGTCGAGCTTCACGAAACGTCGCGGATGAGTTGTCGGGTCTCACTGTAGCTATTTCGCTCTCGATCTGCCGTTCTTACCGCTCGGACTGATCGCCCCAATCCTCATCGCTCGAGCCCCGGCTCGGCAGATCTGCCTGCTCTTCGCTCTTGTTCATCCCCCGGTTGGAGATGCCGCTCGAGTTCCTTTCGTCCTGGGTGCCGCTGCCTCGTTCCGGGCCACTCGGGTTGCCCCGATTGCCGGTGTCCTGGCCGCGTCCACCTTCAGCTGGCTCGCGATTGGTGTTCGACTGCGACGTGTCGTTCCAATTCCGGTCCTTCGAACCCTGGCCCTGCTGACCCTGATTCTGTTGACCTTGGTTCCGCTGACCCCGGGCGTTCTTGTTCTTGTCCATGAGGGACACCTCCGCGGTCAAATTCGCAAGGGAGATGCCGGCAGGCGGCTGAGTAATGTGCCGCAACTGATCACACCGAGCGAGCCCGTGCGTTTTTCCAACCCGCGCCACGCGAAGTACAATTCTGGGTTGGTATGACGACACGAAACAGTTTCGAGACGCGCACCGAGATCCGCGTCGGCGGACAAACAGTTCAGATCTACAGCCTTCCCGCGCTCGAGAAGGCGGGGTTCAAGGGCGTTTCGCGGCTGCCCTACTCAATGAAGATCCTTCTCGAGAATATGCTGCGTCGTGAAGATGACGCCTTCGTGAAGGCGGCCGATGTCAGGGCGATAGCGGACTGGGACGCCAAGGCGAATCTCGAGCAGGAAATCTCATTCATGCCCGCGCGCGTGCTGCTCCAGGACTTCACCGGCGTGCCCTGCGTAGTCGATCTGGCCGCCATGCGCGATGCGATGGTCGCGCTCAACGGCGACCCGGACCGCATCAATCCGCGACAGCCCGTCGAGCTTGTGATCGACCACTCGGTGCAGGTCGACTACTTCGCCCGCGCTGATGCTTTTGCACTCAACGCGGAGCTCGAGTTCGCGCGCAACCGCGAGCGTTATGCCTTCCTTCGTTGGGGCCAACGGGCGTTCCGCAATTTCGAGGTTGTCCCGCCGGACACGGGAATCGTGCACCAGGTCAACATCGAGCATCTTGCCCGCGTGATTTTCTCGGAGCAGGTTGATGGGAAGACCGTAGCGTACCCGGATACGCTGTTCGGCACCGATTCGCACACGACGATGGTCAACGGACTGGGCGTCGTTGGCTGGGGCGTTGGCGGCATCGAGGCGGAGGCCGCGATGCTCGGGCAGCCCAGCTCGATGCTGATTCCGCAGGTCCTGGGCGTCCGGCTGACCGGCGCGCTGCCGAAAGGCGCGACCGCAACCGACCTCGTGCTCACGATTACGGAGCTGCTCCGGAAGACTGGCGTCGTCGGCAAGTTCGTCGAGTTCTTCGGCGAGGGACTCAAGCACCTGACGATCGCGGACCGCGCCACCCTTGGGAACATGTGTCCCGAGTACGGCGCCACGGTCGCGATATTCCCCATCGACGAGATGACGCTCGATTACCTGCGCCTCACGGGACGCGACGAATCGCGCGTGGAGCTGGTCGAGGCGTACGCGCGCGCCCAGGGTCTGTTCCGCATAGAGGGCGCGCCCGATGCGATTTATTCCGACACGGTGGAGCTCAGTTTGGACTCGATCGAGCCGAGCCTCGCGGGTCCGAAGCGGCCGCAGGATCGCGTGTCGCTCAGGAATGCCAAAGCCGCGTTCCAGGTGGCGCTGCCGACGATGCAGGTCGCGCCGAAGTCCGCAAGGGCGTCCGATGCGGGTGGCGCGAGGCAGGGAGTTGCGACCGCCACTGGCGCGATCGCGCAGTCCGGCGTGGCGGTGTTAGACCCGGCGCTCGAGGAGCTCGACCATGGCGCGGTGGTCATTGCCGCGATTACCAGCTGCACGAACACCTCGAATCCGAGCGTGATGATCGGCGCTGGCCTTGTGGCCAAGAAGGCCGTGGAACGCGGCCTGACGCGGAAACCGTGGGTGAAGAGCAGCCTGGCACCCGGCTCGAAAGTCGTCACCGAATACCTCGACGCTGCCGGACTCTCTCCGTATCTCAATCAGCTCGGATTCGATCTGGTGGGATACGGCTGCACGACATGTATTGGCAACAGCGGTCCGCTGCCCGACGAAGTCTCGGCCGTCGTCCGCGAGAAGAGCCTCGTGGTCTGCTCGGTGCTCAGCGGCAACCGCAACTTCGAGGGGCGCATTCAGCAGGACGTGCGCGCCAACTATCTCGCGTCGCCGCCGCTCGTCGTGGCCTATGCGCTCGCCGGATGGATTACGAAAGATCTCACGACCGAGCCGCTCGGTGAGGATAAATCCGGCAAGCCTGTGTTTCTGAAAGACATCTGGCCGACCGAACAGGAGCTGCAGGAAACGATGCAGCGCGCCGTCCACGCCGACATGTTCAGGAACAGCTATCGCGACGTCTTCAAGGGTGACACGCGTTGGCAGCAGCTCCCCGTGCCTCAGGGCAACCGGTACGCGTGGGGAGACTCGACGTACATCCGCAAGCCGACGTTCCTCGAAGGCATGACGATGACGCCGCCGCCGCCCACGGAACTGAGAGGCGGCCGCGTGCTGGCGCTCCTCGGCGACAGCGTCACGACGGATCACATCTCGCCTGCCGGAGCGATCAAGGTCGACAGCCCTGCGGGCAAGTACCTGATCGAGCACGGAGTGAAGCCCTCCGACTTCAACTCGTACGGCGCGCGCCGGGGCAACCACGAGGTGATGGTGCGTGGCACGTTTGCCAACACGCGGCTGCGGAACCAGATAGCGCCTGGAACCGAAGGCGGATGGACGATCATCCAGCCGGGCGGCGAGCTGATGACGATCTACGACGCGTCGGAGAAGTACCGCGAGAGCAAGGTGCCGCTGCTGGTGATCGCGGGCAAGGAGTATGGATCCGGATCCTCGCGCGACTGGGCAGCGAAGGGGACCTTCCTGCTCGGCGTAAAGGCAGTAATTGCCGAATCGTTCGAGCGCATCCACCGCAGCAACCTCGTCAACATGGGCGTGCTGCCGCTGCAGTTCAGGACGGGTGACACCGCGGCGTCGCTGAAGCTCACGGGGACCGAGGAGTACAGCCTCGTGGGCACGGGCGAAGGACTGAAGCCGCGCGGCGATGTCGGCGTCCAGGCAAAGGCCGCTGACGGGAGCGTGAAGGAATTCAAGGTGACCGCGCGGATCGACACTCCGGAGGAGTTGATCGCCTTCCGCCACGGCGGCATCCTCCCGTATGTTGTGCGTCAGCTGGTTTCGCGGAGCTGACGCTCGTTAAATCCCAAATCCCAAGCTCCAAATCCCAAATCCCAAGAGCCGGTGAGATTGGGATTTGGCTCTTGGGACTTGGGTTTTGGGATTTGTCATGATTACCGCCGCACAGATCAAAGCCAAGGCGATTGAGGTTGGCTTTGATCTGTGCGGCATTGCTCCTGCCGACAATTTTCCCGAGCTCGAATTCCTCAACGAATGGCTCGCCCGCGGTTACGCGGGCGACATGAGCTACCTGTCGCGTTCCGCGGATCGTCGTGCGGACGTGCGAGCGGTTGTCCCCGGGGCGCGCAGCGTCATCGTTACGGGCACTCTGTATAACGCCGCATCACCAGTCGACGATCGTAGAGGCGGACCTTCAGGTCCGCCTGCGGATACCGCGATCATCGCGCGCTACGCGTGGGGCGACGACTATCACGACGTCCTGAAAGCGCGCCTCGACACCCTTCTCGCCTGGATGCGCGCCGAATCGCCCGACCCCTTTGACGCGCGCGCCTACGTAGATACCGGCCCCGTGCAGGAGCGCGTGTATGCCCAGTACGCCGGCCTCGGCTGGATCGGCAAGAACACATGCCTGATCAATGCGGAGGTCGGCTCCTGGCTGTTTCTGGCCGAGATCATCTGCACGCTACCGCTGGAGCCGGATACGCAAGGCCTCGAACAGTGCGGCACGTGTCGTCGCTGCCTCGATGCGTGCCCGACCGGAGCCCTCGTCGAGCCGGGCGTGCTCGATTCGACGCGCTGCATTTCATACCTGACGATTGAGCTCCGCACCGGCATCCCGGAGCAGTACCGCGCCCCGCTCGGCAATCACGTCTACGGGTGTGACATCTGCCAGGAGGTCTGCCCGTACAACCAGCCATCCTCTTCGTCCCCCGACGCTGCGTGGCAGCCGCGCAGCGGATTGAATCTGCCCCGCCTGGTCGACCTCTGGCAGCGTTCCGACAGCGATCTGCGTGCGCTCATCAGGCGCAGCGCCATGACACGAGCCAAACTCACCGGCCTGCGGCGCAATCTGGCGGTGGCGATCGGCAACAGCGGCGACACTGAGGCGTGCGCCACGCTTCAGGAGCGGCGGGACGACCAGCCGTCAGCCGCGGATCCAATGGTGGTCGAACATGTTGAGTGGGCGGTGCGCGCCCGGTTTTGAGTTTCTGGTTCTGCGTTACACGTTAAGATCCGTGTATGCCCGGCGACGCCGCTCCCATCCTTCTCCTCTCGATGCCGCAGATGGCGGACCCGAATTTCGTGAAGACCGTCGTCCTTCTTTGCGACTACACGGACGAGGGTGCATTCGGCATCGTCGTCAATCGTCAGATGGATGAGCCCGCGTGGATGCTCGTGAAGACGGACCCGCCGATTCGCGTCGATCCCGATCTGAAGCTCTGGATAGGAGGGCCGGTCGACCCGCAGCGCACGTGGATATTGATGTCGGAGGCGCAGGGTCCTGATGAGGAGCAGCGCGAGATTTGCCCGGGGGTGCTGCTCTCGGTGTCGAAGGAGCTGACGCTCGAACTGCTGCAGGCGCCGCCGTCTACCCGTTCGCGCCTCATCATTGGCTACGCGGGATGGGGACCCGGCCAGCTCGATCACGAGATAGCCGCGTCGGCATGGCTCACGATGGATGTTGACCCGACGCTGATCTTCGGCGTGCCGCCGCACCAGATGTGGGAGGCCGCGATCCGCCGGCTGGGCGCGGATCCCTCGGCGTTGCAGATCGCCAGCGGTGGAGTTCATTGATACGGGCCACGTCTCTGTTCCTCTGTGGCTTGTCTCACGGAAGCAATTTATGAAGAGAGTACTTATGGCCTCTATCGTCGCGTCGACCGTCGCGGCAGCCGCCGTGCACGCGCAGCAAAGCAGCAGTCCAAACCTCGAGCAGCTGAAGACGATGACCGCGCGTTTCGCCCCCGTCGATCTGTCCGCGGACCTGACGTCCCTGCCCGCGAATGAGCGCCAGGCGCTGGCGCGACTCGTCGCAGCCGCGAAGGTGATGGATACGTTGTTCCTGCGCCAGGTCTGGGCGGGCAACGAGACGATGCTGCTCGATCTGCTGCAGGACACCTCGGAACTGGGACGCGCGCGGCTGCATTACTTTCTGATCAACAAGGGCCCATGGTCTCGACTCGACGAGAATGCGCCCTTCATTCCGGGGGCGCCGAAGAAGCCTGAGCAGGCGAACTTCTATCCGGCCGGCGCGACGAAGGAGGAGGTCGAGGCATGGATCGCGACGCTCTCCGGGGCGCAGCGCGCGTTCGCGATCGGGTTCTTCACAACCATCCGGCGAAACCCTGAAGGAAAGTTCGTCGCGGTGCCCTACAGCTTCGAATACCAGGGCGAGCTTGCTCGCGTCGCGGAGCTTCTCAGGGAAGCCGCCGCCCTGACGACACAGCCGACGTTGAAGGCGTTCCTCGACAAGCGCGCACAGGCGCTCATCACCAACGACTACTACGACAGCGACGTCGCGTGGATGGAGCTCGACGCCAGCATCGAGCCGACGATCGGGCCGTACGAGGTTTACGAGGACGAGTGGTTCAACTACAAGGCGGCATTCGAGTCGTTCATCACGGTGCGCGACGCCGCGGAGACCAACAAGCTGACGCGGTTCGGATCGGAGCTGCAGGAGATCGAGAACAACCTCCCCATCGATCCCAGGTACCGCAACCCGAAGCTTGGCGCCATGGCGCCGATTCGCGTCGTCAACACCGTCTTTTCGTCAGGTGACGCCAACCGCGGCGTGCAGACCGCGGCATTCAACTTGCCGAACGACGAGCGGATCGTCGCCGAGAAGGGCACCAAGCGCGTGATGCTGAAGAACAACCAGGACGCCAAGTTCAAGACGGTCCTCGTGCCGATTTCGAAGGTGGTGCTTGCCGCAGGCGATCAGGCCAACCTCGACTTCGAGGCGTTCTTCACGCACATCCTGATGCACGAGCTGATGCACGGCCTCGGTCCGCACAACATCGTGGCCGGCGAACGGCCGACGACGGTGCGCCAGGAGCTGAAGGAGACGTACAGCACCATCGAAGAAGCGAAAGCGGACGTGTCGGGACTCTTCGCGCTCCAGTTCCTCGTCGATCACGGAAAGCTGGACAAGAAATTCGAACAGACGATGTACACGACGTTCCTGGCGTCGATCTTCAGATCGATCCGCTTCGGATTGAACGAGGCGCACGGACGGGGCGTGGCCATTCAGCTCAATTACTTCCTTGATCACGGCGGGGTGACCGTCGCAGCCGATGGGACATTTGCCGTGAATGCGTCCCGCATCAAGCAGAACGTCATCGACCTCACGCGCGACATCATGACGATGGAGGCGACTGGCGCGTACGTGGACGCGAAACAGATGCTCGAGAAGATGGCGGTCGTGCGGCCGCCCGTTCGGCGCGTGCTCGACCGGCTGGCCAGTGTGCCCGTCGATATCGAGCCGCGATTCGTTACGGCCGCAGGCCTTGCTAGGTAGGTCCAGCCAGAATATCCGTCAACCAATGACGCAGCTCATCGCGTGTCTGTCGGAACGCGGCGAGCTGTTGCTCCTCAGACCCACCGACGGACGCCGGATCCTTGAAGTCACGGTGGTGGCGGCGGGCGCGTCCGGGAAAGATCGGGCATTGCTCGTTCGCGGCGTCGCACACCGTGATGACATCGTCGAACTCGCGGCCGGCGAACTCGCTCACGTGCTTCGACCGGTGCGTCGAGATGTCGATCCCGATCTCGCGCATCACCGCAATGGCTTCGGGCCGCACGTGTGACGGCGTTACGCCCGCGCTGAACACGTCGACGCGGTCGCCGAAGTCGTGACGAATCAGCCCCTCGGCCAGCTGGCTTCGAGCGCTGTTCGCGGTGCACAACACGAGCACGCGGCGTCTCGCCACATCCTCATCTTGTCACGAGCAGCACGATGGACCGCAGCACCCGCCCGGCTTGCGTGCGCGGACGAACGCACTCGTGACCTTGCCCTTCACCAGGGGAGCGACGGCATCGGCATCGAGACCTGACTGCGCAAGGAACGCGCGCGCGTCCTCGATCTCATAGACGCGTGTCACCTCGATGCCAATGTCCGTGAATCCGGCCGCCGCAAGCTTGGTCCGGTAGTCGTCCTCGCTCAACGCGCCGGCGACACATCCAACCCACAGCTCCATCGATCGCCGGATCGCGTCCGGGATCGCGCCGCGCACGACGACGTCCGAGATGGCGAAGCGACCGCCCGGCTTCAGTACGCGAAACGACTCGGCCAGTACCTGGTCCTTGTCGCCGGACAGGTTGACGACGCAGTTGGAGATGATGACGTCGACGGAGTTGTCGGGCAGCGGCACGCGCTCGATCTGGCCCTTGAGGAACTCGACATTCGCGATGCCTGCTTTGAGCTTGTTCTGTTCGGCGAGCGCGAGCATTTCGTCGGTCATGTCGAGCCCGTAGGCCTTGCCAGTCGGGCCGACACGGCGGGCGCTCAGAATCACGTCAATCCCACCGCCGCTGCCGAGATCGAGCACTGTCTCGCCCGGTTTGAGCTCCGCAAGCGCGGTGGGATTGCCGCATCCGAGGGAAGCCTGGAGCGCCATGTCGGGCACCTCGCGCGCTTCTGCGTCGCCGTACAGATTCGACGTAATCGGATCGCAGCAGGGATCGCTGGCCGTGCCGCACCCGCACGTAGCCGCCTGGCCTGAGGCCACACGGCGGGCGGCTTCGGCGTATCTCTCGCGAACGGTCTCGATGATCTTTTCCATGGTCAGGTCCTTCAGCGCTTGACGAATGTGAGTCTGGCCGGGCTGATTGCGCGGCTGCGCGTGCAGCATTCCGCGAACAGGAAATGAAGCAGGTCCTCGAGGGCGTCGGTGTTCGCGGTATACCAGAGGAACGTGCCGTCCCGTCGCACGTTCACCACGCCCTCGCGCTTGAGTCGATCAAGGTGATGGGAGAGCGTCGACGCGGTGATGTCGAGTTCAGCCGCGATATCGCCCGCGATCATCCCCGCGGGGTGCGATTCGAGCAGCAGTCGCACGATGCGGAGCCGGGGCTCGGCTCCCATCGCCGCCAGCATGTCCGCGAATCTGGTGACGTCCTCGTTCGGCTGGTGCTTCATGGGCCAATGATACTGTATTTCCGCAAATATCGAAATAGTGACGAGGGCCCTCATTCAGCCGGCAACCGGAGGAGACCCTAAGAGCCACGCGTGCTGGTGCTTGCGGGCGATTGGCCCTGTTATAGAATGCCGGGCTCAGGGACAAACGGGGGAGAGGTTGCTATGAGGCGCCGCATGTTCATGACGTTTGCGCTGATCCTCTGGACGTTCTGGCTCGCGCCCGCGGTCTTTGCCCAGAATCGTGCCGGCGATATCGGCGCCGGGCCGATTGAAGGTACGTGGACAGTGACTGGATCCGAGCGCGACGGCAGTCCCTGGCGGGACATTGTCGGCGCTTCGATGACGATCACCGGCGCCCAGTTCACGCTGCAGTTCGCCAACAACGGACCCCTGTACAAGGGCGACGTTAAGCAGATTGGCGGACCGCAGGAGTTCGACTTCGTCCAGAAAGAGGGACCCGAGGTGGGCAAGGTCTGGCAGGCGCTTGTCTCCTCGAATGGCCAGCTCCTGAAGATTTGCTTCAATTATCCGGCGGACGGCGCCCGGCCGAATACGCTCACGACCTCGCCCGGCGAGGGAACGACGCTGATAGGCCTGCGCCGGAAGTAACAGTCCTGCCGTGAACAGGAGGTCGAGCGTTTGGGGGGTTTTTGCGGTTGGGACTTGGACTCTGCGCGGTATTGCCTGACAATTTAGTCAGGTACTCTTCAGGTCTCTCCCCGACCCCGATGTGCTTATTATTAGGGGGTTCGATGAAGCGAAGTCTGATTGCCCTGCTGCTCGCTGGCGCATTGCTGTGCGGTGGGCGGGTGTACGCGCATCATGACTTCGCCTCCGCGTACGTCGAGAACCAGCAGACGTCGATCGAAGGGGAGCTGGTGCAGTTCGTCTACCGGAATCCGCACGCGCTTCTGCAGATCCTGGCACCCGACGCGAACCGGCAGCTGCAGCGGTGGACGGTGGAGTGGGAAGGGCGCGGCCAGCTCGATCACGAAGGCGTGACCGGCATGACGTTGAAGGCCGGCGATCGCGTCGTGATTACCGGCAATCCTGGAAAGAACTCCGCCGATCACTGGCTCCGCGCGCGGACGATTGTCCGCCCGCGAGACGGTTGGAAGTGGACGGTCGGCGCCGCGTCAATGCGTTAGCGACGCCGTCGCGGTCTTCACGGTTCCGCTGCCTCCCCTTTCCGGACGTTCAGTCCACGCAAACACAAGCTGATCGCCCAGCCGCGCGAGACGCGGCACCCCGCCGACGCGGCCGCCCGACGCGCCTGCGATCACGATCGCCGGCGATTTCGCACCCGACTTTTCCACGCGTCGCGCGCGGAACTGGCCTCGCTGGTCGGCAAACTCCTCCCACGTCGCCACCGCGCTCCCATCCTCCAACATCTCGACGTCGACGTGTCCCAGAGAACCGGCATCGTCAAGTCGGATCGGACTGGTCCACGTACGGCCAGAATCGCTCGACAGCGCCGCAAACGCTTGCCCCTTGTCGTCGAGGGTCGTAAACCAGGCAATCGCGACGTCGCGCCCAACCGCGCTCACGACCGGCCCATTCACCGGGCACGCGGTGATATGCCATCCATCGTCGTGAACCGACGTGCCTTCCGTCCATTTGCCACCCTCGAGCCGCGAGACGTAAATATCCCGGATCTCATCGTCGGTGCGATTGCGGAAAGCGGTGATGAGACCATCTGTCGTGACCGCGACGCTTGTCGTGCAGCAATCGCACACTTTCGCATCGATGGCCGTCTCGGCCTGCTGCTTCCACTTCGCGTCGTACGACGTGAACCGGATGCTCATCGGACCACTCTCGCGGTTGGTGACGGTCTGGCGCCCATCGAGCCACACGACACCCAGTCCTTGCCCCGGTATCTCGAACAGCGATGCAAACGCGTGCTGCGTGATCGTGCCATCGTGATGCGGGAGGAACGATCGTGACCACGTCTTCCCGTCATCCGTCGAATAGGAAAGCCGCAGGTTCGATGCCTCGAACTCGTCGCTGCTGCTCTGCATCCAGTTCGCCGCAAGCGTGCCGTTCGACAGCCGGATCACTGCGGGCGTGTCGGCGTCCGTGACGAACCAGTCGGTGCCGGACGCGGCGATTCGTGCCTCCGACCAACCGAGCGCCGTGCGCTCCGCGAACTTCAGGACGGTCTTGTCGTCGTTCTGTTCAGTCCAGCTGACGAGCGGACCTCGTTCCGAGACGGTCAATTGTGGGTTGGAGCTTTCTGCCGCCGCCGGCGTCTCGAGCGGCTCTACCTTGAGCGTCCACGGCGGCGGCGCTGCGGCGGTCCTCTCTGCGGCAGGCGCCGGCTTTTCCCGGTTGCATCCGAGCGCTGCGAGCGCGATGAGCATAATTAGTCCCGGTGTTTTCAACGTCATCGGCGGAGGATATCAAACTCGGTACGTGCCTTGCGACTCTCACCCCCGAAGAGGTCACACATGAGAAGTCGAGCTTGGGCATGGTTGCTGGCTCTCGTCGCGCTGATTCTCGCGGTGATCCCGATGGCGGGGATGGCGGGGATACTCGGCCTCAAGCCGATGAGTATCGCTATCGCGAACTCGCTGTGGATCTGCGCGCTCGTCCTGACGGTCGTGGCGCTTCTAATGTCGGTTCGCCAGGGCCTCAAAACACGCGGATGACGTAGCTATGCGGCGTGCTGGCCGTGCGCCGGGGCGCCCCTCTCGAAGTGTTCTACGCACGCCAGCGAGCAGAACCGATACTCCACACCTCCGTGCGCGACGAGGAATCCCTCGCCCGAGGCAACCTTCATCCCACACACCGGATCGACACCTTCCGGCAGGTGGCCGGACGCGACGGTCTGGTCCGATTGATGATGTGGCTTTGTTCGCAGTTCCTTACGCTCCGCGTGCTCCCTCACAAGTTGCATGATGACGAAGATGAAACCTGTGAACAGCAGCAACGACAGCAGTATGTCCATGGCGACCTCGTCTACAGCCAATGCTCCTGCACAGCGGGTGCCTAACCACTCGTCCGTTCTTCCAGCTATTCCAAATGACGGTGATTGCCGTCAGCTCGTGGCCGCGAAAAATTATTGGGATCGGGGTGATTGGACTCAACCGGGCAACACTCGTTTGGGCCCGGACAGGCTACCGAACACGACCATACACACGGCGCAGACGCGCCTGCGGCGTCAGCTCTCTCTCAAACCCCGGCGCCGCCGGACGGCCTGCGGATGTCAAAGATGCGGCAGGACATGATGGCCCGGATGTCAGCGCGTGACGATCGGATCACCACACTTGGCATCGAGATGAACGCGGCGAAAACGACGGATGAGAAATCGGCCGCGGTGACGAAGCGGCTGAACGTCTTCATCGAGCATCGCTCCATGATGCGGATGCAGGTGGACACGCAAGGCAAGATGATGGGGCAGATGATGTCCGGAGGTTCGCCGCCGGCCCACTGACACCCGCACCGTGATCCGCCGGCGCGGCGTCTATACTCGGGGAGAGGCCGTTCTTCCCGAGTCACCTCATGGCCACGCATCAGCACTCCGTTGCCCCTGCCAAGAGCGTCGATCCCGTCTGTGGGATGACAGTTGATCCTGCCCGCGCAGCGGGTCACGTGGACTATCAGGGCCAGACCTACTATTTCTGTGGTCGCGGCTGCGTGGAGAAATTTCGCGCGAACCCGGCGGAGTTCATCAAACCGCGGCCCGAACAGGCACGTGGCGCGCCGACTGCCGTCCATGCGCAGGAATACACGTGTCCGATGCACCCGCAGGTCCGGCAGATCGGGCCGGGCTCGTGCCCGATCTGCGGCATGGCGCTTGAGCCGGCTACGGCGACCCTGGACGAGCACCCGAACGAAGAGCTCATAGACATGTCGCGGCGCTTCTGGGTGAGCGCCGCTCTTACAGCACCGTTGCTGCTTCTCGCCATGGGCGAGTACTTCCCCGGACCACTGGCGCGCGTGGGCGCCGCCCCGTGGTTCCCGTGGCTCGGGCTCGCCTTCGCCACGCCGGTTGTGATCTGGGGCGCGTGGCCGTTCTTCGTGCGCGGCTGGATGTCGGTCGTGAACCGCAGCCTGAACATGTTCACGCTAATCGCGCTGGGCGTCTCCGTCGCGTACATCTATAGCGTCGTGGCCACGGTGTTCCCTGGCTGGTTTCCCTCGAGCTTCCGCGATGACATGGGCCGCGTCGGCGTTTACTTTGAAGTCTCGGCCACCATCGTCACGTTGATCCTGCTCGGACAGGTGCTGGAGCTGCGTGCGCGCAGCCAGACCAGCAGCGCCATCAAGAAACTGCTCGGAATGGCCGCGAAGACCGCGCGTCGTCTCGGCGACGATGGCAAGGACGAGGACGTTCCGCTCGAGGCCGTCCGCGTCGGCGACCGTCTTCGCGTCCGCCCTGGTGAGAAGGTCCCGGTTGACGGGGTTGTCCTCGATGGGTCCAGCTCGGTTGACGAGTCCATGGTCACCGGTGAGCCGATTCCCGTGGAGAAACGGCCAGGCGACCGGGTCGTGGGTGCCACGATTAACGGCACGGGCTCGCTGGTGATTCGCGCAGAGAAAGTTGGCGCGGATACGCTGCTCGCGCGGATCGTCGCGATGGTTGCGGAGGCTCAGCGCAGCCGCGCGCCAATCCAGAAACTCGCAGACACCGTCTCCGCCTACTTCGTGCCCGCAGTCATCGCGATCGCGATCGCGACGTTCGTCGTCTGGGCGCTCGTCGGACCAGAGCCGCGGATGGCGCATGCGCTCGTCAACGCCGTCGCCGTGTTGATCATCGCGTGTCCATGTGCGCTCGGGCTCGCCACACCGTTGTCGATCATGGTCGCGACAGGCAAAGGCGCGACGGTCGGGATCCTGTTCCGCAATGCGGAAGCGATCGAGGTGATGCGCAAGGTCGACACGCTTGTCGTGGACAAGACTGGCACGCTCACCGAAGGCAAGCCTCGTCTCGTGAGCATCATCGCGATCCCGGGATTTACCGATCAGGAGATCCTGCGCGTGGCGGCGGGACTCGAGGTGGGCAGTGAGCATCCGCTGGCGGCCGCGATCGTCGCGGGAGCTGATGCACGTGGCGCCGCTCCAGGCGCGGCGCGCGATTTCACGAGCGTCACCGGGAAGGGTGTCCGGGGCAGCGTGGACGGCCGCAGCGCCGCCCTCGGTAACCGCGCGTTGATGGATCAGATCGGCATCGATGTTGGTGCGTCGACCGGGCAGGCCGAAGCACTGCGCGCTGAGGGCCAGACGGTCATGTTCGTCGCCATCGACGGTCGCCTCGCCGGGTTGATCGGCGTCGCCGATCCGATCAAAGAGAGCACGCCGGAAGCGATTGACGCCTTACACCGTGAAGGCATTCGGATCGTGATGCTGACCGGCGACAGCCGGACGACCGCCGATGCCGTAGCCCGGAAGCTCGCGATCGACGAAGTCGTCGCGGAAGTTCTGCCCGACCAGAAGGTCGCCGTGATCAAGCGGCTGCAGGCGGGGGGACGGTTCGTGGCGATGGCGGGCGACGGTATCAACGACGCCCCTGCGCTCGCGCAGGCGCAGGTCGGCATTGCAATGGGGACGGGAACAGACGTTGCCATGGAAAGCGCCGGCGTCACGCTGGTGAAAGGTGATCTACGCGGCATCGTGCGGGCGCGGCGGCTCAGTCGCCAGACGATGGCAAACATCAAGCAGAATCTGTTTTTCGCGTTCGTGTACAACTCGGCGGGTGTGCCGATCGCCGCGGGCGTCGCGTACCCCTTCTTCGGGTGGCTGCTGTCACCGATGATCGCCGCGGCCGCGATGAGCTTCAGCTCTGTGTCGGTGATTGCGAATGCACTTCGGCTGAGGCGTGTTTCGCGATGAGCCTTGCCCCGCCGCGCACGTATACTGGACGACACATGGCACGCCGCCTGTTGGCGTTCGCGGTCGTTTTCGTCGTGATTGGTTCCCCTGTCGTGACGACGGTGTGCCACGCGGCGTGCGCGATCCGTGAAATGGATGCGACAGCCGGATCCGCGGGAACCGAACATCACTCTTGTCACGAACAGTTGTCTGACTCCGCGCCGATCGTCAATGGTGCCGCACATCCATGTGGCCACGCCGCCGACGTCCCCATAGGCACCGATGTCTCTCGGCAAGTCGTGGCGGCACCGGCGATCGCAGTCGTCGCCGTATCGTTCATTCCTCCCGAGGCAGGCACGCTGAACTCTCGCTCGACGGGTGTCGAGCACAGTCCGCCCAGCCTCGTCGCTCTCAGCGCTCACCTTCGTATCTAGCGCAACCCTCTCCGGGTTCTTCGTTTTCCTTTCGGGAGAGGGCCCATGTACATTCGCGGTGGTTTGCCGCGCCTGGCTGGCGTGGCGGTTGTTGCGTTCTGGGGAAGCACGGCATCGATCGATGCACAGTCAGGCCAGGGGGCGCCAGCGCCACCAGCGGACGAGCACGCAGCGCAGACCGGCGACGAGCACGCGATACACGACATGGGAGCGATGGTGCGCGACGGATCGGGGACCGCGTGGTTGCCTGATGCGTCGCCGATGTACGCCATTCACCGCCAGAAGGGCGCCTGGACGCTGATGGCGCACGAGAACGTGTTCGTGCAGTTTCTTCACGAGTCCGGAAGCCGCGGCGACGACCAGGTCGGAAGCATCAACTGGGTCATGGGCATGGCCGGACGCACTGTCGGGACGGGCCACCTCGCGTTCCGCGGCATGTTCAGTGTTGAGCCGTGGACGATTCGCGGGTGCGGCTATCCGGACCTGCTGGCATCGGGCGAGGAATGTCAGGGCGAGAAGATCCACGACCGACAGCACCCGCATGACCTCCCGATGGAAATCGCTGTGCAATATGACGCCCCGATCGCAGGCGCGGTGCGATGGCAGGTCTACGTGGGCGCCGCCGGAGAGCCGGCGCTGGGGCCGGTTGCGTATCCGCATCGCGTCTCGGCGATGCCGAATCCCGTGGCGCCCATGACGCATCACTGGTTTGACGCGACCCACGTCTCGTTCGGCGTCGTCTCGGGCGGTATGTACGGAAAGCGGTGGAAGGCGGAGACGTCCGTGTTCAACGGCCGCGAGCCTGACGAGCATCGTACCGATTTCGATTTTGGAGCACTCGATTCGGTTTCGGGCCGCCTGTGGTTTCTGCCGACAGCGAACCTCGCCTTTCAGGTGTCCGCAGGTCGTTTGACCGAAGCCGAAGCAGCCGAAGATGGAGGCGCGCGCATCGGCGTTACAAGAGCGACGGCGTCCGGCACCTATCACACGGTGTTCCGTGACAACAGCATCTGGGCGACGACGGTGGCGTGGGGAAAAAATGCGGAGCCAGGCCACGCAACGAATGCGCTCCTACTCGAGACGAATCTGACGTTCGACAATCGGAACACGTGGTTCGGCCGCTTCGAAGTGGCAGGGAAGACCGCGCACGATCTCGACGTCAGAGCGGTTTCCGATGCGTTCACGGTCGCCAAACTACAGGGCGGGTATACGAGGTATCTAAATGTGTTGGGCGGATTTACGCCGGGGTTGGGGGCAACGCTGTCCGCCGGGTTTGTGCCGAAGGAACTGGAGGCTGTTTACGGCAGCCGTGCGAATATCGGCTTCGGAGTGTTCGCGACATTGCGGCCGGCGGCGACGCCTGCCGCTGCCGCCGTCGCAGGGCAGACCGGTCGTACCATGGTCATGACGGCGATAGATCCGGCGACGTTGATGTGCCCCGCACCGGTCGATGTGACGACAGCCTCGAAGACGGTCTATAACGGCACGACCTACTATTTCTGTTCCGACAGCGACCGCGACGTATTTCTCAAGGATCCGGCGATGAATGTGGCAATGATGCGGAAGCCCTGAGAGCGACATGAGGAAGACGTCAATCCTCCGGAGTGCCTTGCTGCTCGCAGCCTTTGCCGTGATGATGGGGATAGCTGTTGGCGCGTACTTCGTGACCGCGGGCGTGAGCGCCCGGTCTCGCCCCGGTCCGCTTGAAATATCCGCCGCCCGCGCGCTGCGCGGCGTCGCGATCCGCCTGCGGACGCGCGGGTTGACGAACCCCGTCCCGGTCAGCGAGGAAACCCTGGCGGAGGGACGTGCCCACTTCGCGGATCACTGCGCGTCGTGTCATGGTAATGATGGCAGCGGGAACACCGAGATGGGCCGTGGTCTTTATCCGAGGGCACCCGATATGCGGCTGCCGGCCACGCAGAACCTGTCCGACGGCGAGCTGTTTTATATCATCGAAAACGGCGTGCGTTTGACGGGGATGCCCGGGTGGTCGACAGGAACGGCGTCGGGTGAGGAGTCGACCTGGCACCTCGTGCACTTCATCAGGCACCTTCCGCGCCTGACGGCTGACGAGCTCGAAGGAATGGAGGAACTCAATCCGAGATCGCCCGTAGAGATCAGAGAGGAAATCAAGGCAGAGGAATTTCTCAAAGGAGCGAACTAATGAGCCGCAACTGGATTGTGGTCGTAACGCTGGTGGCCGCGCTAGTGATCCCGATCGGCGCGCGCGCCCACGAGGGGCATCCTCATAAAGTGATGGGCACCGTCTCCAGCGTCGATGGTAGCAACCTGATGGTGAAAACCACTGATGGCAAGACCGTGATGGTCATGCTCGACGCCAAGACGAAGGTCACGCAGGGCAAGACCAAGCTCGACGCGAAAGCGCTGAAGGTCGGCGACCGCGTGGTTGCCGAAGGCATAGAAGAGAAGGAAATGATTATGGCGACGTCCGTGCAGGTCGGGACGGCGCCGGTCGCCGCGAAACCAGTCGCGAAGAAGTGATACTACGCGAACCGTTCTTCGGCCGCGTGCACGAGCACCCGGCCAAGGGCGGCGGCCGCATCGGGGTCGAACTGCGAACCGCTGCAGCGCTGGATCTCACGCACGGCCATCTCCGCCGGCATCGGAGGCCGCTGCGTGTGCGGGTGCGTCATTGAGTCGTAGGAATCGGCGATCGTGAGGATGCGCGCGCCCAAAGGAATCTCGGTGCCCTTCAAACCGTTGGGGTAGCCGCTGCCGTCGTAGGCCTCGTGGTGCGCGAGGACGATCTCGGCGCAGCCCGAGAAGCGAGGTAGCTTCTTCACCAAGTCATAGCCGACTTGGGGATGCGTACGCATCACCTTCCATTCCTCGTCGGTGAGCGGGGCAGGCTTGGACAGGATCTCAGCCGGCATGTCGAGCTTGCCGACGTCGTGCAGCATTGCCCCGCACTCCAATTCCGATATTGCGTCGTCATCCACACCCAGTTCATCCGCGAGCGCGACAGTGAGCCGCGCCACCCGTGTGGCGTGGCCGCGTCCATCCTTCTCGTGGAGCTGAAGCATCGCGATCAGGCTGTCGACCGCGTCCTGCGTGGACCGCTGCGCGCCCGCCAGCGCCGACGCCACCACCGCGCGCCTCGTGCGCAGGCGGCTCTGGAGCGCATGATGCAGGTCATCATCACCGACGCTCGCGCGGTGCCAGTCGAGCCCTAGGGAGAGGGCTTCGCCGAGACGATTGCTGTCGAACGGTTTCAGGAGGTAATCGACGACGTCGTTCTTGAGGGTCGCGACTGCCACATCCACGTTGTCGACCGATGTCGCCATGATGACGGCGGTCGTCGCAAACCGCTCACGTATCCTCGCCGCAAGCCAGACACCGTCATGGCCTGGCATGTTGACGTCGCAGAGCGCGATGTCGGCCGGCGTGTCATCGAGCCGCTGGAGCGCCGTTTCTGCGCAATCCGCCTCGACCGCAGCGTAGCCAAACCGGTTGACCCACGCCGCGAGCATGGGCCGCAGCGAACTATCGTCATCGACGACGAGCACCGAATGCACAAGCGATTGCATCATCTCGATGGTAGGGACCATGACGCGCGCAAGCAACCAAGAAGTGCGATATCGATGAGCTTTGGGATTGAAATCCAGAGTTGTACTGGACGGGGCGTATGAGTACGCCGGTCTATACTGAAGAGATGTCTATGCACCAAAAGACGCGGCAGATCGCCAACCCGCTGCGCCGCAACGTGGCGATCATCGCGCACGTCGATCACGGAAAAACCACACTCGTCGACGCGCTCCTGCGCCAGAGTGGGGCGTTTCGCGCGATCCATCACACGGTCGCCGACCGCGTGATGGACAACACGGATCTCGAGCGCGAACGCGGCATCACGATCCTCGCGAAGAACACCGCGGTCCACTACAAGGATCTGCTCATCAACATCGTCGATACCCCGGGCCACGCGGATTTCGGCGGGGAGGTCGAGCGAACGCTGTCGATGGTGGACGGGGTAATGCTGCTCGTCGACGCGTCGGAAGGGCCGCTGCCGCAGACGCGGTTCGTGCTGCGGAAGGCGCTGGAGCGCGGGTTGCCGCCGATCGTCGTGCTGAACAAGATCGATCGGCCGGATGCGCGGCCCCAGGAAGTCCTCAACGAGGTCTACGACCTGTTCATCGACCTCGATGCGACCGAGGACCAGATTGAGTTCCCTGTGCTCTACACGAACGCGCGGGAGGGGATTGCGACCGAGGAGATGGGCGCTGCCGGAGAAAACCTCCAGCCGCTGTTCGAAGCGATCGTCGACCATGTGCCGCCGCCCCGTGGGAACCCCGACGCACCGCTGCAGATCCTCGTTGCAAACCTCGACGCGAGCGACTATCTCGGGCGGATCGCGATCGGCCGGATTTTCAACGGCACCGTGAGGCTGAACGATCCCGTCGTCGTCATGAAGCTCGGCGGCGCCAGCCAGCAGACAAAGATCACCAAGCTCTTCTCGTTCGACGGCCTGAAGCGCATGGAAACGGAACAAGCGGCTGCCGGCGACATCGTCTGCCTCGCCGGCATCGAGGACATCACCATCGGAGAAACGATCGCCTCCGTCGATCATCCGGTCGCCATTCCGCCACCCGCGATTGACGAGCCGACGGTCTCGATGATCTTCGGCATCAATACGTCCCCCGTGGCAGGGCGTGACGGGCAGTACGTGACGTCGCGGAACCTGCGCGAGCGGCTCCAGAAGGAGCTGCTCGGCAACGTGTCGCTACGCGTCGAAGACACCGATTCGCCGGAACAGTTGAAGGTCATCGGCCGCGGCGAGCTGCAGCTGTCAATTCTGATCGAGATGATGCGCCGCGAAGGCTTCGAGCTGCAGGTGTCGAGGCCGGACATCGTCACCAAGGAAATCGACGGCGTGAAGATGGAGCCGATCGAGGACCTGGTCATCGACGTTCCCGAGGAGTTCCAGGGGGTGGTGATCGCGATGGCCGGGACGCGCCGAGGCATCATCGCCAAGATGGTGAACCACGGAAGCGGGCGCGTGCGCCTCGAGTTCCGCATTCCCGCCCGCGGGCTGATCGGCTTCCGCTCGCAGTTCCTGACCGACACCAAGGGCACCGGCATCATGAATCACATCTTCGCCGGGTGGGAGCCGTGGCACGGCGCAATTGCGTCCCGGACGACCGGCGCGCTCGTGGCGGATCGGACGGGCACGGCAACGGCGTACGCGATCTGGAACCTGCAGGAACGCGGCGAGATCCTCATCGAACCCCAGACCACGGTTTACGAGGGTATGATCATCGGGGAGAACTCACGTCAGAACGACATGGACGTGAACGTCACCAAGGAAAAGAAGCAGACGAACATGCGCGCCTCGACCGCTGACGAGGCGATCCGCATCGTTCCGCCGCGTCTGCTCAGCCTCGAGCAGTCGATCGAGTTCATCAATGACGATGAGCTGGTGGAAGTGACGCCTAAGACGATTCGCCTGCGGAAGCGCATTCTCACTGCGAATCAACGTCCGCGGCGTTCCGACGACTGACGCGTCTAACTATTTCACTTCAACGGGCCACGGAGGCACGGAGCCCACGGAGTCCAAACCTACGAATTCCTCCGTGTCTTCGTGTCTCCGTGGCTACGTCGGAGTGAAACCGTTCGTTGCGACTGCTGAATTACCGAGTCTTCTTTATCGCATTCCCCTCGCCGCCGGAGCCCATGTCGATCGACGTGGCGCCATGGCCGTCCTCGTTGACGTCACCGGGCGTTCTGATGACTTCGCCGTCTGACTTACCCAGCGCACGCGCGCGCCGCTGCGCGACTTCGTCCGGGTCATTTGTGGCGTGAATGTCGTTCGCGTCCCGCGGAACAGGCGCGTGGGCGATGCCGAGCGGGTCGTCCAGGGTCTGTTTCGTGTCGTCGGTGCGATCGCGATTGTCCATGAATTGCCTCCGCAGAAAGACGAGGCAAGTCAGGTGCCACATTCGTATTTTCGATACGAGAATTGATATCGAGCCCGCGCCGTGCACATGTGTATAGCGCCGGCTTTGAGCAATAAAGCAGTCGACTTCGCTGCGACTTCCAGGACGCCTTACGGTCCGGCTTCGGGCATATCTCTTGCGGTGCAGCCGAACAGTTAGCAACCGATATACCAAGCGTCGGGCGGGTTTGACCGCCCCCCTACGACTGACTGGAGATTCCTGTGCTGCTCGGAGCGTTGGCGATGTTCTCGAACGACCTGGCGATTGATCTTGGCACGGCCAATACCTGCGTGTTCGCACGGGGTCGAGGCATCGTCCTCAGCGAGCCGTCGATTGTCGCCTTCAACACGACCAACGCCACGATTGAAGCGGTGGGGAACGAAGCGAAGGAGATGCTCGGCCGGACGCCCGCCAACATCACCGCCATCAAGCCAATGCGGGACGGCGTCATCGCCGACTTCGAAGCTGCGGAGCGGATGCTGGGCTACTTCATCCGCAAAGCGCACAAGGGGAAGCGCCTGGTCAGGCCGCGCGTCATCATCGGCGTGCCGTCCGAGATCACGCAGGTCGAGCGCCGCGCCGTCAAGGACAGCGCGTATCGCGCGAAGGCCAGCGAAGTTCACCTCATCGAAGAGGGCATGGCGGCGGCGATTGGCGCCGGCATGCCGATCACCGAAGCCTCCGGCAACATGATCGTCGACATCGGCGGCGGCACGACCGACATCGCGGTCCTCTCACTCGCCGGCACCGTCTACAGCAAGTCGGTCCGCGTCGCGGGTAACGCGATGGACGAGGCGATCACACTGTGGGCGCGCCGCGAGCACAATCTGTTGATTGGCGAGCGCACCGCCGAGCGCATCAAGATGGAAATCGGGTCAGCCGCGCCCCTGGCCAAGCCCAGGAAGATCGAAGTCAAGGGGCGTCATCAGCTCGAAGGCAGGCCGACGACAATCATCATGAACGACAGCGAAATCCGCGAGGCGCTCGCCGAGCCGATCCGGGTGATCATCCAGGCGGTGCGCGACGCTCTCGAGCGGATTCCGCCCGAGCTCTCCGCCGATATCTGCGACCGTGGCATCGTGCTCAGCGGTGGCGGCGCGCTACTGGCGAAGATGGACGAGCGGCTGCGCATCGAGACCGGCCTGCCCGTGCAGGTTGCCGAAGATCCGCTCTCGTCGGTGGTCCTCGGCGCCGGCAAGATGCTGTCAGACTTCACTCTGCTCCGCAAGATTTCCATCGACTAACCAGGCACATTCCCGCCGGACAGCGGACGTTACGACGCTTGCGTGCAACCGTTGCGCGAAGAGCGTTCAGCGTACGCGTGAGCGATGCCTGTGTGCCCCGTCCGTGAGTCTCAAGATCCGATCTACTAAACTACACTGCCTTTCACTTCCACGTAGCCACGGAGTCACGGAGACACGGAGAAATCGTTTGAAAATAATCTCCGTGCCTCTGTGTCTCCGTGGCCCGTCGAATTGAGAATCGCATTAGATTAGGGGAAGAAACGTTCGATCACCTCCAGCACGAACGGCCATACTTCCGGCAGCTCGGTCTGTAAGGGCGCCATTCGACGGAGGACGTCTCCACGCGTGACCCCATGGGTCGTCCAGCTTCCGCCGCCGGACTGCGCGTTCTGAAGCAGCGGCTGAAGACGATCGATGGCGTGCGCGTAACGCGACTCGGGAGTCTGCTGTTCCTCGAATTCATTCCACAACTCACGGAGATGTGTCGCTTGATCCGTGGCCAACAGTCCGAAGATGCGGTCCGCGGCGACCAGTTCGCGGTCCGTCTTCGTCTGATTCGCCGCGACATCGTAGGCGAAGGTATCGCCCGCATCGATTTCGACGAGGTCGTGAACGGTGACGATCTCGAGCACGCGAAGCACGTCGATCCGCGTCGGCGCGTACTCTGCGAGCACGACGGCGGTCAACGCGAGGTGCCAGGAATGTTCGGCGGAATTTTCGAGTCGTGACGCGTCCATCAACGGCGTGCGGCGGAGCACGTTCTTGAGTTTGTCCGCCTCGACGAGGAATGCAATCTGTTGCGCCAGCCGCGTGTTGGGCATCGACGCATCATATTCCGGCGCTCTGAAACGTCCGTGCCGTGGGTATTTCGGGGTTTGGTAAGCTGAGGGTATGTGCCGAAACATCAAGACCCTGGCGAACTTCGAGCCACCGGCTACAGGCGATGAAGTCCGCGCGTCAGCACTGCAGTTCGTTCGGAAGTTGAGCGGGACCAATCGTCCATCGCGGGCGAACGAAGCGGCGTTCAATCGCGCGGTCGAGGAAGTGACCGTCGCCGCCGAGCGGCTGATTCAGTCGCTGACCACCGCCGCGCCGCCACGCAACCGAGACGAGGAGCTTCGAAAGGCGCGCGAACGTACGCGCGAGCGATTCGCGTCGTGATCCGGATCCAGATCGTGACCTGAACCCAAGTGAGCTTCGGGTTTAGACCCACTCGGGCGGCGGCTGTATGGTGGGCTCCGGCGTCCGGCCGGGATCCGGACGGCCGCTTCCCGCAAGACGGCTGATCGCGCGGACGGTCATGTCGTGATCGGAGACGATCTGACACGACAGGCGCACGCCGATGAGGCCGCGCTCCTCCAGCCGGGTCTTCTCGGCTTTCGTCATCCGCTGCGGCTCCCCGCTGATGAACTCGACCCGGCAGGTCGTGCAGCGCGCGTTGCCGCCGCATGCGTGCAGGATATCGACGCCGGCGTCCTGCTCGATGGCCAGCACGAGGCGCTTGCCCGACTCAACATCAACAGGCGTAAACCCTTCCACGGTCAGCGTTGGCATAGAGCGCTATGTTAACGTATCGACTTGAACATGACAGACGTCTCCGAGCTCCTGCGCCCTTCACGACTCTGGAAACAACTGAGCGCCGAACGCAAGCTGCAGGCCGCCGAAGCCTTCTGGCGCGACGACAATGCCGCGAACGAGCAGGCGGAAGCGATCGGCCTGATCGCGCAGCGGATCAAGTTCCGCCTCAAGAGCGTGATTAACATGGCGGTGGAGAAGAAGGCGCAGTACGTCGCCGCCATGCCGGCGGTTTCCGAGATGCTGGCCGCCCGTCTCCTGGTGGCCTATCACCTCGCGCATCAGCGTCCAATGATGGGCAGCTTTCTGGACGCGCTTGGCGTCGCGCACGAGGAGGGCATCATCGCGGATGAGGAGATGAAGCCGCCATCACCCGACACGCTCAAGAAGGCCGCGGCAACGCTCGCCGCGTCTTATCCGGCGGACGACGTGGCGCTCTACCTGTCGACGCTGATGTGGCAGGACCACGACACGTGGGGCGCGCTGGCAGAGCTTCCCGAAGCCGCAGTCAAGTAGTGGCCACGCACCGCCGACCACCAACCGCCACTTTAATCGAGGCTCCGTAGTCGTGGAATGGATCACAAGCGCCGAGGGCTGGGCCTCGCTTCTCACCCTGACGGTCCTCGAGATCGTTCTCGGCATCGACAACATCATCTTCATCGCGATCCTCGCGGGGAAGCTGCCGCATGCGCAGCGCGATCGCGCGCGGCGGACCGGACTCTTCCTCGCGATGTTCATCCGCATCGCGCTGTTGATGTCGATTGTCTGGGTGATGAGCCTTACGCGCCCGTTCCTGACCATCTTCGGATTCGCTCTCTCGGGCCGGTCGCTGATTCTCGCCGGCGGCGGCCTGTTCCTGATCTACAAGAGCACCCGCGAGATTCACGAGAACCTGGAAGGCGCCGACACCGATCACGAGTCGCGGCGGGTGGCCGCGTCGTTTGGCGGCGTCATCGTCCAGATTCTGCTCCTGGACATCGTCTTCTCGCTTGACTCGGTGATCACCGCGGTCGGCATGGCCGAGTACGTGACGATCATGGTCGCGGCGATCATCATCGCCGTGGGCTGCATGCTGTTTGCGTCCGCCGCGCTCGCCACGTTCGTCGAGCGGCATCCCACCATCAAGATGCTGGCGCTGTCGTTCCTGCTGCTGATCGGGCTCTCGCTGATCGCGGAGGGTTTCAACCAGCACGTGCCAAAGGGGTACATCTACTTCGCGATGGGCTTCTCGGTGTTCGTAGAGATGGTCAATCTGCGGATGCGAGCGAAGTCGAAGGAGGGAGGGGTCCACCTCCGTCGCACGCTGCCAGACGAATAGATGCGCCTTGATGTCGTTCACGCTTCTCCGTTCTTGGTTGTCGGTTCGTGTTCAGGTTCAGGTTCGGTTCTGCGTTCGAGGTTCGACGTTCGGGGTCCGATGTTCGAGCGCGGCGGAACCGCGAAGGGCGAACGTATGAACTCCGAACCGACTATTGAACACGAACGGAGAACTGAGAACGGAGAAGAGTGAACGGCGAGATCCATCGTGTCCCCGAATCGCCTCAGGTCCATACCATCGAGGCACGAACGCACGGACGGTACCTTGTCCGCGTGCCGAACGAACCGCCGCCGTGGCCGCTGCTCGTCGGCTTTCACGGATATGCCGAGGCCGCGGGCGATCATCTCAACGAGCTCACGAGGATTCCTGGCACCGAGGCGTGGCTCGTTGTTGCGATCCAGGCACTCCATCCGTTCTACACGCGGAAGGAGCGGGTCGTCGCCAGCTGGATGACGCGTGACGATCGCGAGCACGCGATCGCGGACAACGTCGATTACGTCGGGCGTGTGCTCGATCGCGTCAGGCAGGAGCACCAGACGAAGCCGACGCTTGTGTTCGCCGGGTTTTCGCAGGGCGGAGCGATGGCATACCGTGCGGCGGCACACTACCGTGCCGACGGCCTGATCATTCTCGCCGCTGACGTTCCCCCCGACGTCGTCACACAGCAGCGCGTCACACTCCCGCCAGTGCTCATTGGTCGCGGCATACGTGACGACTGGTACATCGAAGCGAAGGAACTGGCGGACGTCAAGGCGCTGACGAACGCCGGCGTGCACGTCGACAGCTGTGTCTTCGACGGCGGGCACGAGTGGACCGATCCGTTCCGCACCGCGGCGTCAACCGTGCTGCGGCGCCTGCAATGACGCTGGTCGAGCTCGGGTGGAACGATCATTTCGCGGCGGCATACGCGCGTCTTGCGGCGAAAGATCTCCGTCCCGGCCGCGTCGCGATCGAGTTCAACCAGAATTTCCGCATTTACCTCGAGGGCGAAGAGCTGGACGCGGTCACCGCGGGCCGTGTCAAACATCGCGCGAAAAACCGCGCGGAGCTGCCCGCCGTGGGCGACTGGGTTGTCGTGCGGCAGCGGGAAGCGCATGGCGCGGTCATCGTCGCCGTGCTGCCGAGGCGCAGCGCATTCACGCGCCGCGGTGCGGGCAACGTCACCGGCGAGCAGGTGGTTGCGGCGAACGTCGACGTCGTCTTCGTCGTGATGGGGCTCGACGCGGACTTCAACCTGCGTCGCCTCGAGCGGTACCTGTTGATGGCGCGCGAAAGCGGAGCTTCGCCGGTCATTCTCCTGACCAAGCCTGATCTCTGCGCCGACGTACCGGCGATTGTCAGTGAGGCCGCTCAGGTAGCAGGCCACCTTCCGGTGCACGTGCTCCAGCCGAAGCTGGGCGAAGGCATCGAGCATCTTCGAGCGCATCTCGGTCCGGGCCTCACTGCAGCCTTGCTGGGATCATCTGGCGTCGGCAAGAGCACGATCATCAACCGGCTGGTCGGATCCGACGTGCAGCGCACGCGCGAGGTGCGCGAGTCCGACTCACGCGGACGGCATACCACAACGCATCGAGAGCTGGTGATGCTCCCCGAAGGAGGGCTCATCATCGACACGCCTGGCATGCGCGAGCTGCAGCTATGGGATGCCGCCGGCGCCGTGCGGGAGACGTTCGAGGAAATCGAGGCGCTCGCAGCAGGCTGTCACTTTAGTAATTGCCGGCACCAGGACGAGCCGCGCTGCGCGGTCAAGGCGGCCGTTGCCGAGGGCCAGGTGTCCGCGGAGCGTCTGGAGAGCTACCTGAAGCTGCAGGACGAACTTACGGGGCTTGCGAAGCAGCAGGACGAGCGCGCAGAGCTCGACGAAAAACGGCGCGGGAAATCACGGCGCCGGTAGCGTTTTCGTCAGCCGGGGCTATGTCGGCAATCGGGGCCGGCGCCGGAAGATCCATCACTGGAATCGGCTTCGGACCGAAGGGAAATCGGGGTTGATACGCTGGCTGAGCGGGGAGCGCCGGAACGGGGGCCTCAATGAGTCGCTCCACCGGCGCATACAGGAACAGCCCCATGGCGACCACCGCCAACACGATCGCCACCATCATCGCGACGCGCCACCATGGCGTTGGGGGCGCAACCCTGTCGGACTTCCTGCGATGCGGGTGGCCGGTCGTCATCAGCCGCAGTCCCAGGCTGCCAGCCGCTTCATCGATCATGGCAGGAGTCAGTTTGTTCACGCGCATTTGCGCGCCCTGCATGAGCGATCGGTCACAGACCAGGTTGATGATGCGAGGCACGCCGCCCGTGTACGCGTGCACCAGGTCGAGTGCCGGCGCCTCGAACGTCACTGCCGTCGACCCGCGTGCCACCCAGAGGCGATGCGCGATGTACGCCTCCACCTCCTCGCGGTTCAGCGCCTTGAGCGTTGCGCGGATGGAGATGCGCTGATCGAGCTGACGCATCTCGGTGGCGGCCAGCACGTCCAGCAGACCCAACTGTCCAACGAGCACGATCTGGAGCAGCTTCGATTCGTTGGTTTCCAGGTTCGAGATGATGCGGATCTCCTCGAGCACCTGCATCGACAGGTGCTGTGCCTCGTCGATGATCAGCACCGCGCTGCCATGGATCGCCATCAGCGAAAGGAGGAACTGGTGCAGCGTGCTGATCAGCTCGTGCTTGCTTGCGGTGGCAATCCGGCCGGACCGGACGCCCTCTCGCGAGACGACCCCAAAGTCGAGCAGCACCTCGCGCAGCAGTTCTTCGACCGAGAGGAACGGATTGAGAATCAGTGAGGTGAAGACGCTGTTGTCGAGCTGCTCGAGAAGGGCGCGGCAGCTGGTCGTTTTGCCGGTGCCGATGTCACCGGTAAGGACGATAAACCCTTCCTTGCGGCGGATGGCCTGCTGCAGGAGCGTGATGGCTTCTTCGTGCGATTCGCTGCGATACAGGAATCGGGGATCAGGCGTCAGCGTGAACGGAGACTGTACGAAGCCGTAATACTGCTCGTACATCGACGCGTCACGGGCCTGCGTGGCGACCGGGGATGTCACGCTGCAGGCAATATAACAGACGAACCCCTATAATCCCCCCCATGTTTGCGTTTCTGACGCTGCTCTGGCTCCTGGGCGATCCGCAGGCCGCTCCGAGGCCGCGTCCCCAGGCGCCGCCCCGCCCTCCCGCCACGCGGCCGCAACCCGCGCGCCCTCAGCCCCCGGCGGACACGTTCTTCACCTCGACGTTGGGCCCGGCGGAGCTGCAGAACAAGCAGGCCGTGCTCGACACGAGCCTCGGCACAATCGTGCTGGACCTGCTGCCAGACGCGGCGCCGAACCACGTCGCGCACCTCATCACACGCGCGCGTGAAGGCGCCTACGACGGGACGATTTTCCATCGCGTGATCGTCAACGGCATCATCCAGGGCGGTGATCCGCTGTCGAAGGATTCGGCGTTGAGCGCGCGGTACGGCACTGGCGGCATGCGCGAGCTGCGCTTCGAGAAAAACGACGAGAGGATGACGCGCGGCGCAGTCGCGGCGAGTCTGGCGCCAAATCTTCCCGACAGCGGCGGCTCGCAGTTCTTCATCGTCATCGCGGATCAGCCGGCGCTTGACGGGCAATACACGGTGTTCGCGCGCGTGGCGGAAGGCCTGAACGTGGCGCAGAAGATCTCGCAGGCTGACGCCGATGCCACGATTCCGAAGGAGCGCATCGTCATCCGGAAGGTGACGATCCGCGAGAAGCTGGCGCCCGCGCCGGAGCCGTTTGTTACCGAGACCGCCGAGGAGCTGTCGCACTATCGTGCCGTGCTCGAGACCGCGCTCGGCAACGTCACATTCCAGTTCCTTCCAGACAAGGCGCCGAACCACGTCCGCAATTTCCTGCGGCTTGCCTCGTCAGGGTTCTACGACGGGACCGGGTTCCATCGCGTCGTGAAGGGATTCGTCATCCAGGGTGGGTTCCTGCCAACGCGGAGCGAGCCGATCGACATCACGCAGGAGCGGTATATCCGGAAGCTGCAGCCGGAGTTCAACGACACGCCGCATGACAAGGGGATCGTCTCGATGGCGCACGGCGAGGATCCGGCCAGCGCCGATACGTCATTCTTCATCGTTACCGCACGAACGACCGCGCTCGACGGGAAGTACACCGCGTTCGGACGCGTGGTCGAGGGGATCGATGTGGTTGAGAAGCTGGAGGCCGTTCCGGTGAATGGCGAGACGCCGGTGGCCCGCGTCGAACTGAAGAAGGTCACGTTGATCAAGGTTCCGTAATCGCCGCCTCCACCTCGTCACGCGCCTGGGATGCATCAGTCGGTGTGCCACGCGACCGTGCTTGGCGATCCGACCTGTCCGCCGCCTCCGCACGAGAAGCTATTCTGCTCGATGAACCGCGGTGACCACGCCGACGAGGAAGTCGAGACGGATGCGATCGCCTTCTTGAAGGCCGGGCGAGAGGACTTCTGCCCCGACGCGGGCAACCCGCATCTGGCTGTCGGGCTCGTCGGCGAACCTGTAGTGCACGTCGTACGACAGCTGGCCATGAATGCTGATTGGCTGAATCCGATGAAGAACCGCCTCACGACTGCCTTTTAACATGCGCGTATAGAGGTTAGCACTCACCGAAGGGCAGTCGCGCCTGTGGATCATCGGGTGCCGGGGAGAACGGTGTCTCCGACAGGTTGTGCACGCTGACGCCGAGGAGCCGCACGGCACGAGCGCCGGCGTCGGTGCGATCGAGGAGCGCGACAGCGCGCCGGACGATGTTTTCTTCGTCGCGAGTCGGTTCCTCGGAGTGACTGCGCGTGATGGTCGTGAAATCGTGGTAGCGGACCTTGATCGTCACCGTCCGAGCATAGAGCGCCCGCTTCGTCAGCCATGCCGCGGCATCGCGCGCCATCGCCTCGATCTCGCAGCGGATCTCGCTGACATCGGTCAGATCCTGCGCGAACGTGTTCTCGCTCCCGGATGACTTCGGCTCGTGCTCGGAGATGACGGCGCGATCGTCTTCGCCGCGCGCGAGCCGCTGCAGCCAGTCCGCCAGCGATCCCACGGTCTCGCGCAGGAGGGTCAGATCGATCGCCCGGATGTCCACCAGCTTCTCGATCCCCTGGGCACGTAGCTTCTTCGCGGTGACCGGTCCCACGCCCCAGAGCGCATCCACCGGCAGTCCCTGCAGGAACGACTCGACGCGCCCGGGCGCAATCACCGTCAGCCCGTCCGGTTTCTTCCAGCCCGACGCAATCTTCGCGAGGAACTTGTTGGGCGCGACGCCCGCCGACGCCGTCAGACCAGTTGCCGCCCGAATATCCTCTTTGAGCCGGCGTGCCACATTCATACCCAACGGTTCGTCCCAGGCATTCTCGGTCACGTCCAGATAGGCTTCGTCGAGCGACAACGGCTCGACCAGTGGCGTGATCGATCGAAAAAGCGCAAACACCTGCTGCGACACGGCGCGGTACTTGTTGAAGTCGGGAGGGACGATGACGAGGGAGGGGCAGAGGCGGACCGCCCTCGACATCGGAATGGCTGAGCGAACGCCGAAGGTCCGCGCCTCGTAACTCGCCGCAGCCACGACGCCGCGCTTGTCGGGGTCGCCGCCGACGGCGACCGGCAGGCCGCGCAGCGCCGGATTGTCGCGCTGCTCGACTGACGCGTAGAAGGCATCCATGTCGAGGTGAAGGATGCGGCGGACGCCAAACCCTGGACCGTTCATGAGCGTCTTACACGATAACGGAAGGCGGACCTGAAGGTCCGCCTCTACGACGTCGAGATCTCGAAAAGGTTGACGTCGAGATCTCGAACAGGTTTTCGGATCGTAGAGGCCGACCTTCAGGTCGGCCTCTACCGCTAAACACCAGTGGCGCCGAAGCCGCCGCGGGTGACTTCGCGGAGGTCAGTGACTTCCTGCCAGCTCACGCGAGGCGCGGGGAGCACAATGCCTTGGGCCAGGCGATCACCCCGCTTCACCTGCACTTCGGCGCCACTGATGTTGAGCACCTGGATCATCACTTCGTCTTTAGGCCCGCAATAGTCGGGATCGAGGACGCCGACGCCGTTGGCGACGATAAGTCCTCGCTTGAGTGGCGTGCTGCTTCGGGCAAAAATGGCCAGGAAATGTCCGGAGGGCACTTCGATGACCAGGCCCGTCCGGACGAGCGCAATCTGCCCGGGCGCCAGCCTCATGTCCTGTGATGCGGCCAGGTCGAAACCGGCCGCTTCCTCGGTTGCGTACGTTGGGAGGGGAATTGTGGAATCGAGTCGTCTGATCTTCAGCCGCATCCGGGGAGCATATCAGTCGCGATGTTCGAGCTTCGCGCCACGTCCGCTCTGTCGCACAGCGGCCGTCGCAACATCGCGTCGTCGCGTCATCGCACTTCTACTGCTTGTCGTCGTATCCGCGCCGCCGGCATTTTCCCAGGCGCTCTCCGCGAAGCTGCCGCTCGATCCGGCCATTCACGCCGGCAATCTGCCCAACGGGATCACCTACTACGTCCGCCGCAACGCGCGTCCTGAAAAGCGCGTGTCGCTGCGGCTCGCGGTCAAGGCCGGGTCGATTGACGAGGCGGATGACCAGCGTGGCCTTGCGCACGTGCTCGAGCACATGGCGTTCAACGGCACGGCGCATTTCAAGCCGGGCGAGCTGGTGGCCTACTTCGAATCGGTCGGCGTGGCATTCGGTCCGCACGTCAACGCGTACACGAGCTACGACGAGACGGTCTACATGCTCGACGTGCCCACCGATCGCGCCGGCGCGCTCGATCGCGGGCTCCAGGCGCTCAGCGATTTCGCGGGCGGCATGAGCCTCGAGGACAAGGAGATCGACAAAGAGCGCGGCGTTGTCCTCGAGGAATGGCGTCAGCGTCTTGGCGTCGCCTCACGCCTCCAGGGAGTGACCGATCGCGCGGTGTACGGCCAGTCGAAATACGCGGAGCGGCTGCCGATCGGCCTGCCCGACACGATCCAGAAGTTCCGGTATCAGCGCATTCGCGATTTCTACCGTCAGAACTACACGCCCGATCGCATCGCCGTCGTTATCGTTGGTGATCTCGACGCGGCTGCGGCCGAGAAGCTCGTTCGCCAGTACTTCGGGGTCATCCCCCCGCGCAAGTCCGCGAAGCGGCCGACGTATCCCGTCCCCCCGCACAAGGACACTCGCGTGGCGGTTGCCACCGACCCGGAGGCGCAAGCCTCCTCGGTATCGGTGATTCACACTCGACCGCTGCAGAAGACCGAGACCCTGGGCGATTATCGCCGCAGTCTCGTCCGCGGCCTGTTCGAGGGGATGCTCAATGCTCGCCTCAGCGAGATCGCCCGACGTCCTGATGCGCCATTTCTCGGCGCGTCCGCCGGCGACGACACGCTTGGGCGGACCGTTGAAGCATTCGGCGTCTCGGCGCGCGTCAATGAGGGCGGGATCGTGAAGGGTGTCGACGCGCTGGAGCAGGAGCTGGCGCGTGTCCGTCAGTTCGGATTCGGCGACGCGGAACTCGATCGCCTGAAAAAGTCGACGCTCGCGGCATATGACCGTGCCTACAACGAGCGTGACAAGTCCGAGAACCCGGGATTCGCATCCGAGCTTGTCAGCCTCTTTCTCAGCGGCGTCGCCGCCCCCGGGATCGAGAGCGAATACGCGCTCGCGAAGCGGTTCATTCCAACCATCACGACGACAGAGACCGCGGCGCTCGCCCGTGAGCTGGTGACCGAAGCGAATCGCGTCGTCATCGCCGTGGCACCGGACAAGAAAGGCGTTATGCCCCCGACCGAGGCCGCGCTGCGGGACGCGCTGCGTGTCGGAGCTGCCGCGACCCTCACGGCGTGGCGCGATGACTCGACGGGCAAGGCGCTGATGACCACACGCCCGATGCCCGGGTCAATCGCCGACAAGCGGCAGATCCCCGAGATCGGAGTCACCGTTCTGACGCTGTCGAATGGCGTCGAGGTCTGGCTGAAGCCGACGACGTTCAAGAACGACCAGGTGATCTTCACGGCATACGCCAAGGGCGGCACGATGAACGTGCCCGAAGAGAATTACCGAAACGCATCGTTGATGACGGGACTCGTGGGCACCTCGGGCGTCGGCGGTCTGTCGCCCGTCGACCTGGGAAAGGTGCTGGCAGGGCAGCTGGCCAACGCGTCCCTCAACATGGGTGCGTACACGCACGGCGTCTCGGGCTCGAGTACGCCGAAGGATCTCGAGACAGCGCTGCAGTTGCTCTATCTCGACTTCACGTCAGCCAATCACGATCCTGAGGCCTTTGAGTTGATGAAGCGCCGTCTGCGCGCAAACCTGGCCAATCAGGGGCAAAGTCCAGGCGCCGTCTTCGGCGAGCGCGTGCGGCTGGTGAATTCCGTGAACAGCTACACGGCGCGGTCGATGAAGCCGGAAGACGTGGACACACTGGACCAGGCGAAGATGGAAGCGTTCTACAAGTCGCAGTTCGCCAACGCGGCCGACTTCACATTTTTCTTCGTCGGCGCGTTCGATGTCGACGCGATCTCGCCGCTCCTGGCGACGTACGTCGCGTCGCTGCCGTCGCAGGGCAAGCCCTCGTCCACCGTCGGCAACAACCGTATGCAGTTTCCGACCGAGGTGAAGAAGGAGGTCGTGAACAAGGGGCAGGAGCCGAAAAGCCAGACGCTGATCACCTTCTTTGCCGACACCCGCCTGGACGAGCTCGAGATGCATCGGCTGCGAGCCGCGACCGCCATCCTCGAGCGTCATCTCCGCGATCAATTGCGCGAAGAGCTTGGCGGCACCTACAGCGTCGGCGTTGATTACTCGAACACCCTTCCGCAGACCGGGTACGGGACGACGTCCGTGCAATTCGGCAGCGCCCCGGATCGCGCCGAGAGCCTGGTCTCGACCGTGATGACCGAGGTCGACCGGATGCGCCGCGAAGGGCCTTCCGCGGATGACGTGCAGAAGGTCAAGGAGACCGAGAAAGAAGGCCTCGAGACGTCGTTTCAGCAGAACGGCTTCTGGCTGGGCGCACTCCAGACCGCGCATCTGCTCGGGTGGAATCCGGTGAGCATTGCGCATCGCGCGGAGCGGACTGACGCGCTCACTACCGGAAACATCCACGACTCGTTCCGCAAGTATTTCCCGGCGGATCGTTACACGGTGATGACCCTGATGCCGGAGAAGCCGGGGGCTACCCAATA
>Ga0208185_1000030_pt1 | contig 85447 bp, 95 predicted proteins | sample EasRivMeERMLT700_FD_187532 | JGI IMG/M metagenome (GOLD analysis project Ga0208185, IMG submission 187532) | Soil microbial communities from meander-bound floodplain in the East River, Colorado, USA - East River MetaG ERMLT700 (SPAdes) (version 2) | ecosystem: Environmental > Terrestrial > Soil... | reverse complement strand
CGCGCGGCGACTTGCACCGCGCAGCATGCCTCCAGGTTCTGGCCTTGTATTCATGAACCACCCGCTTGCCCCGGAGCAGCGTCAAGTCAGCGCCCGCGACCTCGCCTGGCTGATCGCCTCGCTCGTGCTGGTGATCGCGCCGCATGCGCTGCGCGCGCCGTGGTGGCTGACGCTGCTCACCCTCTGCCTGTTCGGCTGGCGCCTGTACTTCTCGCTCAACCGCGCGCCGCTGCCTTCGCGCTGGCTGGTCCTCGGCGTCGCCGCGGTGGCGATGCTCGGCGTCTGGATCGAGTTCCGCACGCTGTTCGGCCGCCAGTCGGGAATCCTGCTCCTCATGCTGTTCTCCGGCTTGAAGCTGCTCGAGACGCGCACGCACCGCGACGCCGCGATCGCCGTGTTCCTCGGCTACTTCCTGGTGATCACGAATTTCCTCTATACCCAGACCATCCCGACCGCAGCCGCGATGGGCGCGGCCCTGTTCCTGCTCACCGCGACGCTGATCGGGTTCGCCGCGCCGCAGCGCCCGCCGCGCGCCAACCTGCGCACCGCGGGCCTGCTGCTCGCGCATGCCGCGCCGGCGGCCCTGGCGCTGTTCCTGCTCTTCCCCCGCGTGCAAGGCCCGCTGTGGGGATTGCCGCAGGACGCCTACACCGCGATGACCGGACTTTCGGAGACGATGAGCCCGGGCACGCTGTCGAGCCTTGCGCTTTCGGATTCGATCGCGTTCCGCGCCGAGTTCCAGACTGCGCCGCCGCCGCAGCCGGTGCGCTACTGGCGCGGTCCCGTGCTGTGGGACTTCGACGGCCGCACCTGGAGCATCGGGCCAAGCTTCCTGGTCGATTTCGCGCCGCCGCGCGGCGGGCGCGGCACGTACCGCTACGAGGTAGTGCTCGAGCCGCACAACCGGCACTGGCTGTTCGCCCTCGAGACCGCGGCGAGCCTGCCCGAGCGTGCGCGCATGAGCTTCGACGGCCAGATCGTGACGGGCTCGCCGGTCCGTGCGCGCATGCGCTACGACCTTGACTCGGTGCTCGCGCCCGAGCCCCAGCCGAAGGAGACCCCCGGGACGCTGCGCCGCGCGCTGCGCCTGCCGCAGGGCTTCAACCCGCGCGCGAGCGCCCTCGCCGCGCAATGGCGCTCGGACTCCGCCGACGATGCCGAGGTGCTCGGGCGCGCGATCGCGTTCCTGCGCCGGGGCAACTACGTCTACACGCTCGAGCCGCCGCTCCTGGGCGAGGACACGGTCGACGAGTTCCTGTTCTCGACCAAGGCGGGGTTCTGCGAGCACTTCTCGTCGGCGTTCGTGTTCCTCATGCGCGCCGCCGGGGTCCCGGCCCGCGTCGTGACCGGCTACCAGGGCGGCGAGGCGAATCCGGTCGACAGCATCATCACCGTGCGCCAGTCCGACGCCCACGCCTGGGCAGAAGTGTTCCTCCCCGGGCGCGGCTGGGTACGCGTCGATCCGACCGCAGCCGCGGTGCCGGGACGCATCGAGTCCGGCATGGCGCGCGCGGTTCCCCAGGCCGGCGAGCTGCCGCTCCTGATGCGCCCGCAGCTCGAGTGGCTGCGCGGCGTGCGCGACCGGTGGGAGGCGGTGGCGCACAAATGGAACGTCTGGGTGCTCGGCTACAACCCCGAGCGCCAGCGCGACCTGATGAGCAGCATCGGCATGCGCGACGCCGACTGGCGCACGCTCACCGCGGCCCTCTTCACTTTCCTCGGCGCGATGACGCTCTTGCTGCTCGCCTGGTCGCTGAAGCGGCTGGCCCGCCCCGACCCGGTGCAGAGGGCGTGGCGGAGCTTCTGCCGCAAGCTCGCCGCGCGCGGCGTCGAGCGCAGTCCGTCGGAGGGTCCGCGCGACTTCGCTTCGCGCGCTGCGCGCGCTTTGCCCGCCGCGCGGCGCAGCATCCTGCGCATCGGCGCGCTCTACATCGCGCTGCGCTACGGCGCGCACGCCACGCAGCCGGGGGTCGCACGGCTGCGCAGATGGGTTCGGGCATTTTGATCCGCATCCTGCTCTCGTTGCTGCTCTGCGTCCCGGCGCTCGCCCAGGCTTCGTACGCCGGGCGCCCCGAAGTTCAGGCCTTCGTGGACGATCTCGCGCAGCGCCACGGCTTCGTGAAGAGCGAGCTCAAGCGCGTGTTCTCGCGCGTGCAGCGCGTCGAGCCGGTGCTGGAGGCGATCGCCCGGCCGGCGGAGCGCGTGCGCTCCTGGGAGGAGTACCGCGCGCTGTTGATCACCGAGCGGCGCATCGCCGAGGGCGCGGAATTCTGGAAGAAGTACCGCCGCACGCTCGAGCGCGCCGAGCGCAAGTACGGCGTGCCGCCCGAGTACGTCGCGGCGATCATCGGCGTCGAGACCTTCTACGGCCGCAACACCGGGAACTGGCGCGTCGTGGACGCGCTGACCACGCTCGCGTTCGACTACCCGCCGCGCGCCGGCTTCTTCCGCGGCGAGCTCGAGCAATACCTGCTGATGGCGCGCGACGCGGGCGTCGACGTGTTCTCGGTGCGCGGCTCCTACGCCGGCGCCATCGGCATCCCGCAGTTCATGCCAAGCAGCGCCCGGCGCTACGCGGTCGATTTCGACGGCAACGGCAAGATCGACCTGCAGAAGAGCCGCTCGGACGCCATCGGCAGCGTCGCGAATTTCCTCAAGGTCCACGGCTGGCAGCGGGACGCCGACGTCCTGGTCGGCGCGCGCGTGACGGGCGACGCCTGGCGCGCCTACGCGGACGGGCGCTTCGAGCCGAAGCACTCCATGACCGAGCTGCGCCAGGCCGGGGTCGAATTCGATTCGCCCGAGCCGGCAGGGTCGCTGGGGGCGCTCATCGAGCTCGCGAGCGCCGAGCGGCCGAGCGACTGGCGTGTCGGTTTGCGGAACTTCTACGTCATCACGCGCTACAACCGCAGCGCGTTCTACGCCGCTGCCGTCGCCGACCTCGCCAAGGAGTTGAAGAAGGCCTACGACTTGGGAAGGTAGAGCAGCGGGTCGACGGCAGCCGCGCCCTTGCGAATCTGGAAGTGCAGCTTCTCTCCCAGCTCGGCGATCTTCTGGCCGCGCGTCACGTTCTGCTGCTCCTTCACCAGGATGTCCTTGTTGTGCGCGTACACCGTGATGTAGCCCTGGTCGTGCTTGAGCACGATGAGCTTGCCCAGGCCGGGAATGCCGCTGCCAACGTAGGTCACGCGCCCGGCCGCCGCGGCGATCACCGGGTCGCCGCTCCTGCCCTCGATGTCGATGCCCTTCTGCCGCGGCTCGGCGAAGCCGGCGACCACCTTGCCCTTCACCGGCCATGCGAACGTCAGCGGATGCGCTTCCAGCTTGGGCTCTTCACGCGCTTGAGGAGGAACCGCAGTCGGAGAAGCCGCGGCCGAGGCGGGTTTTTGTCCCTCCAGGGGCCTGGATTCGATGCGGCTGCCGGGACGTCCCGTGCCGACGACCACGGCCGGCTGCGCCGGGGGCTTCACGCGCAGCACCTGGCCGACGTTCAGCTTGGTCGGGTCGTCCAGCGAGTTCCACTGCGCCACTTCGCGGTAGTCGTGGCCGTGGTCAAGCGCGATGCTGTACAGGGTGTCGCCCTTCTTCGCCGCGTAGAAGCCTTCAGGAACCGCGCTTGCGGCCGGGGCAGAGGCAGCGGCAGGCGCCGCCGCCGGCGCGGGAGCCTTTGCCGGGGTAGGTGCGCGCGCCGGCGGCCGGCGGTCCTCCACCGGCGCGCCGCGGCGCTGCGGCGCGCAACCGGCGATCAGCGCCAGCGCAATGATTACGGCTAAAGCCTTCACGCCTTGCCCGCCTCCATCGGCACGAACCGCACCGCGTCGAGCTCCGACTCGAGGAAGCCGCGGCCGTTGCGCTCGACGAGCACCAGCCGCTGGCCGCCGCCGCCGCATTTACCACCCCGACCAACCTGCGCGAGCGGCAGCACCATTCTGCCACCGGGCGCGAGCTGGCGTAGCAGCGCTTCCGGCATGCGGGGCGCCGCGGCCGCGACGATGATCGACTGGAACGGCGCCGCGCCTTCGAGCCCGGCGTAGCCGTCGCCGTGCGCGAGGCGCAGATTCTTCAGGCGCAGCGGGAGCAGATTGCCGCGCGCGCGCTCGAGCAGGCCCTTGATGCGCTCGATCGAGTACACCTCGGGGAACACGTGCGCCAGCACGGCGGCCTGGTAACCGCAGCCCGTGCCGACTTCGAGCATCTTCTTTGGAGTTTGATTTTCGATCAGAACTTCCATCATTCGCGCAACCACGTAGGGCTGCGAGATGGTCTGGCCGAAGCCGATCGGCAGCGCCGTGTCCTCGTAGGCGCGGCTCGCGAGCGCTTCCTCGACGAAGAGATGCCGCGGCACCGCCGCCATCGCTGCGAGCACGCGCTGGTCCCGTATGCCTTGATCGCGCAAGCGCTCGACCATGCGCCTTCTCGTGCGCTCCGAGGTCATGCCAACTCCCGCCGCATTTTTTATTTCGGTCTTTTTCACGTCGCCATCCACTCCTTGGCGAGCGCCAGCTGTGCGTTGTGCGTGAGGTCCATGCGCAGGGGCGTGACGGACACGCGCTGCGCTTCCACCGCATGAAAGTCCGTGCCCGGCCCGGCGTCGGCGGCACCGCCGGCCGGCCCGATCCAGTACGCGGTCTCGCCCCGCGGCGTCTGCAGCTTGACCACCGGCTCGGCCTTGTGCCGCCGGCCAAGCCGCGTCACCTCGATGCCGCGCAGCATCGGCGGCGCGACGTCGGGCACGTTGACGTTCAGGAGCACCGGCTCGGCGAACGGCCGGCGCTTGAACCGCTCGACGATCTGCAGCGCGACGCCGATCGCGCTCTGGAAATGCTCGCCGGTCTTGCTGGCAAGGGAAAACGCGACCGACGGGATGCCGAGGAGATAGCCCTCGGCGGCGGCGGCGACGGTGCCGGAGTAGATCGTGTCGTCGCCCATGTTGGCGCCGAGGTTGACCCCGGAGACCACGATGTCGGGCAGGAAATCGAGCAAGCCGGTGACCGCGATATGAACGCAGTCGGTCGGGGTGCCGTTGACCGAGAAGTGCCCGTTCGGCGCACGGCGCACCGTGAGCGGCCGGTCGAGCGTGAGCGAGTTCGACGCCCCCGAGCGGTCGCGCTCGGGCGCAACCACCGTCACGTCGCCCAGCTGGCCCAGCGCCTCGGCGAGCAGCGTAATGCCCGGCGCGAAGTAGCCGTCGTCGTTCGAGACCAGGATTTTCACGCGGACGATTCTAGTTGAACCGTCGCGCGCCGGGTCCGGCCTGTACTACCGCTGTTCCTGGGATTGAGCCGTGAACCAGTTGAGCGCGCGCGACTCCTCGCGGAACGCGCGCACCGGCGCGCCCTGCTGGCCGGCAAGCACCTCGATGTACTGGTGCGAGGCGCGCACGCCTCGACGAACTGCAGCATCTCCTCGACCGATTGACAGCCGAAGAGCTCTGCCCGCAGATGATCCTGCGCAGGTTGGAAGTTGAAATGCATCCCCGTTTTCTTACGGGGATTCTTGCACGCTCGCCTATAGCGTCCGCTGGTGAAATTCGGGTAGCGGAATGAACTACCGCCTCATCACTTCTTCAACAGCGAGCGCAGCATCCAGGCGTTCTTCTCGTGCACCTGCATGCGCTGCGTGAGGAGATCGAGCGTGGGCTGATCGTCCGCCTCCTCGGCGAGCGGCAGGAGCTCGCGCGCAGTCTTCACGACCGCCTCCTGGCCCTCGATCAGGAGCTTCACCATCTGCTCGGCTTTCGGCACGCCGAGCGTTTCCTTGACGCGCGCGAGCTCCAGGTACTCGCGGTAGGTGCCCGGCGCATAGTGGCCGAGCGAGCGGATGCGCTCGGCGACGAGGTCGACCGCGTTCCAGGTCTCGGTGTACTGGTCCATGAACATCTGGTGCAGCGTCTGGAACATCGGGCCTTCGACGTTCCAGTGGAAGTTGTGCGTCTTCAGGTAGACGACGTAAGTGTCGGCGAGCAGGCGCGACAGGCCTTTCGCGATCGCCGCGCGGTCTTTGCTCGAGATTCCGGTGTCCATATGGAGAGCTTAGCGACCGCCGAAGCGCTAGAGCAAATGGTATTTCGCCATGGCGCGAGTTGATAAAAGCTATGGGCCGGACGACATTTAACCGTTTACGGGAGTGCAGGCGCCACTCGGGGCTCGGAAGCAACATAAAATGCGGCGCCACGCAGCGTGACAACAGTGGTTAAAGGGAGGGGCAACCAGCTTGAGGTCGATTTCTTGTCGCTCGGCCGTGCGCGCCACTGCTGCGAGCTGTGCCCTCGCCTGCGCGCTGCTGGCGCCGGCTGCCGAGGCGCAGGACAAGTTCTCGGTGCGCCTGGGGTATGGCGTCACGTGGGACGACAACGTTTTCAGGCTGCCCGATAACGCTCCCGATCCGGAGCTGGACCGCGGCAACTCCGGAAAGTCGGACCGCTTCAGCACGGCCAGCATCGGGTTTCTGCTGAACGTGCCCGTCTCCATGCAGCGCTTCCTGCTCGACGTGACGAGGGCCGCCATCCGTTACGAGAAATTCAGCTCCCAGGACCAGGATCCGTTCAGCTACCGGGGCGCATGGCAGTGGCAGCTGACGCCGCGGTTCAGCGGCGTGCTCAGCGCCTCACGAGCAGAGATCGCGGTCAACGTCGAGGACGTAGAGGGGAGAAGGCGCATCGATCAGCGCACGACGACTCGCGCCGCCACCGCGGACGCGTGGATCGTGGGGGGTTGGCATCTGCTGGGCGCCGCTTCGGACAGCGAGACGACCTACGACGAGCCCTTCCTTGCCCGGCCGGATACCGCCGAAAAGACTGCGGAGGCGAGCCTCAGGTACATCGCACGCTCCAACAGCCAAGTGACGATCACGCGACGCTGGACCCGCGGCACGGAGACCGTCACCGACGACGCCCTCTTCGGCGGCAGCGATTTCACCGTGGACGCGACCGAGGTCACTGCGACATGGATCGCGAGCGGGCATTCCACGTTGCACGCCCGCGCGACGCGACTCGAACGCCGCAACGAAGTTCTTCCGCAACGCGATTTCACGGGGACTACGGGGGAGTTCCGGTATGCCTGGCGGCCGACCGGAAAGCTCGCGGTCGACTTGTCGGCAAGCCGTGACATCACTCCCTTCAATATCAGCCTGGAATCGACCACCCGGGTCGATGACACCATAGCCGCAGCACTGGTGTGGAGGATCGGCGAGCGGACCTCACTGCTGTCCAGAGCGTCCCGCCAGAAAAGCCGGTACGGCGAGGTGTCTACTCTCACCGAGGCGCGGCGCGATACTACCGATGCCATCGAAGTCGGCTTGAGCTGGGCGCCTCACCGCAGCATTACGTTGGACGCCCGCCTGAGGCATGAAGAGCGCACTTCGACCGATCCCGCGCAAGTCTTCGACGCCAACGTCGCGGGCCTCTCCTTCAGCTTCAGCTTCTGAGCACCGCTAGAGAAATCTGGTCGGGGCGGTGAGATTTGAACTCACGACCACCGGCACCCCATGCCGGTACGCTACCAGACTGCGCTACGCCCCGAGAATGCGGATTTTACCCCTGCAACTGGTCGAGAACCGCGCGCAGCTCGCGCTTGATCGCGGCTACATCGACGCCTGACCCGGGGACGACGCGCAACTCGCGCGGCGCCGAGGGCTCCGACTTTTCTTCGTGATCGATCCTGGCGTTGTCCAGGCGATTGCGCGCGCCGCTGATGGTGAAGCCTTCCTCGTACAGGAGCTGGCGGATGCGGCGGATGAGCAGCACCTCGTGGTGCTGGTAGTAGCGGCGATTGCCGCGGCGCTTGACGGGCTTGAGCTGCGTGAATTCCTGCTCCCAGTAGCGCAGCACGTGCGGCTTGACACCGCAAAGCTCGCTTACCTCACCGATGGTGAAGTAGCGCTTCGCCGGGATCGGCGGGAGTTCAGCTTTCCTGCGGCTTTGCTCCATGGCGCGCCTTTTCGACCATCGCCTTCAGCTTCTGGCTGGCATGGAAGGTGACGACCCGGCGGGCGCTTATTGGTATTTCCTCGCCGGTCTTGGGGTTGCGCCCGGGGCGCTGCGGCTTGTCGCGCAGCTGGAAATTGCCGAAGCCGGAGAGCTTGACGCTCTCGCCGCGCTCCAGCGCGCCGCGGATTTCCTCGAAAAACGCCTCGACCATGTCTTTGGCCTCGCGCTTGTTCAGCCCGACCTTCTCGAACAAGAGGTCGGCCAGCTCGGCCTTTGTCAAAGTCATCAACGCGCTCCCCTGATTTCCCTTTTATGTTCGGAGACTTGCGGCAAATTTGCGGCCCAGCAGAGCGACCAGCGCGTCGCGGGCAGCGTCTGCCTCCGCATCCGTAAGGGTTCGTTCAGTATGTTGCATAACTACCCGGAAAGCAAGGCTTTTTCTGTCGGCCGGAACACCCTGGCCGCGAAACAAGCTGAGCAGGGTCACAACCCGCACAATCGCCGGTTTTTCGGCCTCGATGGCGTCAAAAATGGCCTGTACGGGGGTCTCCAGGGGGAAAAGCATGGAGATGTCCCGCACCACGATCGGGAAGTCCGGGGGGATGACCGGACTCGGCAGCGGCGCCATCTGCAGCGGCTCGGCGTCCACTTCGAACAGGACCGGGGCTTGGGGCAGCTCGTACTTCTCCTGCCACTTGGGATGCAACTCGCCGATCCAGCCGACCGGCGTAACGCCGACCAGCACTCGGGCGGAGCGCCCGGGGTGGAACGCCGGATGCGCGGCCGGCTCGAAGCGCGGCGCGAGCGGAGCAAGCACGCTTTCCAGGTCCGACTTCACGTCGAAGAAATCGACCGGGCGCGGCGGCGTGTCCCACTGCTCGCGCAGCGCCGGGCCGTAGGCGGCGGCGCCGATGCGCATCGGCTGGCGCAGGCCGCCCACCGAGAGCGGACCGTCCTTTGCGCCGGCGTCGCGCAGGAACACGCGGCCGACCTCGAAGATCCGGATGCGCGGAACCTTGCGCGCGTGGTTGTACTGAATTTTCGAAATCAGGGAACCGATAAGACTGGTTCGCATCACCGATTGCTGGCTGACGATCGGATTGAGCAGCCGGATGGGAGCCTCGCCGGACGAATCCGGCCTCCCGAAATCATTCTCCCATTGGGGCTCGACGAAGCTGAAGTTGATCACTTCGCGGTAGTCGGCAGCGGCGAGCCGCTCGCGAAAGAGGTGCGGGCTCCTTTGCGCCTCCGGGACCTTCAGCATCGTGGCCGCGACGCGCGGCGGGTGCGCGGCGATGCGCTCGAAGCCGTAGAGCCGCGCCACTTCCTCGATCAGGTCCTCCTCGATCGCGATGTCGAAGCGGTACGACGGCGCTTTGACCGTAAAGGAATTTTTCTTGAAAGAACTCTCAAACCCGAGGCGAGAAAAGGCGGATGCCATCTCCTTCGCGGGCACCGGAACGCCGATCAGTTTCTGCGCCCGCGCCACGCGCATCGCCACGGGCTTGCGCTTCGGCAGCCGCGCCACCGTGTCGACGGTCGGTCCCGGCTCGCCGCCGCACATGTCGAGGATCAGGCGCGTCGCGCGCTCGATGCCGTCGACATTGTTCTTGAAATCGACGCCGCGCTCGAAGCGATGCGAGGCGTCGCTCGCGAAGTTGTAGCGGCGCGCGCGCCCGGCGATGGCATCGGGATAGAAGAACGCCGACTCGAGGAACACGTTCTTGGTGTTCTCGTCGGCCTTGGTGCTCTCGCCGCCCATGATGCCGCCGAGGCCGATGACCCCCGAGTCGTCGGTAATGCACAGGACCTGCTCGTCGACCTCCACCTCCTGCTCGTTCAGCAGCAGCACCTTCTCGCCCTTGCGCCCCCAGCGCACCACGATCGGCCCGCGCAGCTTGTCGAGGTCGTAGACGTGCAGCGGCCGGCCGAGCTCGAGCATCACGTAGTTCGTGACATCGACCAGCGCGGAGATCGAGCGCTGCCCGGCGCGCTCCAGGCGCTCGCGCATCCAGGCAGGGGTTTTTGCGGATGCGTCGACCCCGCGAATGACGCGGCCGGCAAACCGGCCGCAGCCCTCGGGACTCGCGAGCTTCACGGCGTGTTTTGCCTTGCTCTTCGCGGACACCGCCTTGATCTCGACCGGCTTCAGCTTGCTCTTCGTCACCGCCGCGACTTCGCGCGCAACACCCAGAACCGAAAGGCAGTCGGCGCGGTTCGGCGTGAGTTTCAAGGTGAGAATGTGATCGTCCAGGCCCAGCGCCGTGCGCGCATCGCTGCCGGGCTTGGCATTGCCTGGAAGCTCGAGCAGACCCGAATGATCCGTCGACAGGCCAAGGTCGCGCGCCGAGCACAGCATGCCTTGGCTTTCCACTCCCCTCAGGGACGTAGCCTTGATTTCCAGCCCTGGAAGCTTCGCCCCGACCTTGGCGAGAGGGGCTTTCATACCGACGCGGACGTTCGGTGCGCCGCAGACGACCTGCAGCGTGTCCTTGCCCGCCTTGACCTTGCAGACGGTGAGCTTGTCGGCATTGGGATGCTTCTCCACCGCAAGCACCTCCGAGACCACCACGCCGCTGAAGGAGGGGCCGACCGGCTCGTAGGTCTCGACTTCGACTCCAGCCATGGTCAGCTTGTCCGCGAGCGCGCGACCCGGAAGCGCCGGATCGCAGAAGCTGCGCAGCCATGTCTCGGGAATGAGCATTTACGTTCGCATTCTGCTCAGGAAAACTGCTCGAGGAAGCGCAGGTCGCCGTCGAAGAACAGGCGCAGGTCGTCGATCCCGTAGCGCAGCATGGTGAGGCGCTCGAGTCCCGAGCCGAACGCGAAGCCGATGTAGCGCTCCGGATCGAGCCCGAAATTGCGCACCACGTCCGGGTGTACCTGCCCGGATCCCGAGATCTCGAGCCACTTGCCCTTGAGTTTCATGTCGATCTCGGCGGACGGCTCGGTGAACGGGAAGAACGAAGGCCGGAAGCGGACTTCGAGCTCGTCGTTCTCGAAGAAGCGACGCAGGAACTCGGTGTACACGCCCTTCAGGTCGGCGAGGCTGATGTGCTCATCGATCCACAGCCCTTCGACCTGGTGGAACATCGGCGAGTGCGTCGCGTCCGAGTCGACGCGGTAAGTGCGGCCCGGCGCGATCACCTTGATCGGAGGCTTGTGCATGCGCGCGTAGCGCACCTGCATTGGGCTCGTATGCGTGCGCAGCACCAGCGGCAGCCCGTTGGCGTCCTTCAGGTCGACGTAGAACGTATCCTGCATCGAGCGCGAAGGATGGTTTTCCGGGCTATTAAGCGCGGTAAAGTTGTACCAGTCGGTCTCGATTTCCGGGCCGTCGGCGACCTCGAAGCCGATCGAGCGCCAGATCTGCTCGATGCGCTGCCAGGTGCGGATCACGGGATGCACACCGCCGCGGCCGCGGCCCCGCCCGGGCAGCGTGAGGTCGAGCGACTGCTCGGTGAGCCGCGCCGAGAGCTTCGCTTCGGCCAGCGCGGCGCGGCGCGCCTCGAGCGCGGCTTCGATCTGCTGCTTCGCCGCGTTGTAGGCCGCCCCCGCGGCCCTGCGCTCTTCGGGAGAACCCTGTGGGCGAAAACCCGAAAGCTCTCCCGACTTGCCCAGATAGCGCGCCTTGGCGTTCTCGAGCGCAGCCGGGTCGGGCGCCGCGTCGAAATCGGCGAGCGCCCGAGCGACGATGCCGCTCAGTTCCTCCCTCGGTTGCTCCATCGACGTCCCGCTACGCCTTAGTGGGCGATGCTTGCCTTCACCTGCGCGGCGATCTTGTCGAAGGCCGGCTTGTCCATGACCGCGAGATCGGCGAGCACCTTGCGGTCGATCTCGATGTTGGCGCGCTTCAGCCCCGCCATGAACACGCTATAGCTCATGCCGAGCTCGCGCACCGCGGCGTTGATGCGCGCGATCCAGAGCGCGCGGAACACGCGCTTCTTCTGGCGGCGGTCGCGGTAGGCGTACTGCCCCGCCTTCATCACCGCCTGCTTGGAGATCCGATAGACGTTTTTCCTGCGGCCGCGAAAACCCTTGGCCTGCTTGAAGACCTTCTTGTGGCGCGCGCGCGCCGTGACTCCGCGCTTGACTCTTGGCATGGCGCGCTCCTTAGGACGAGTACGGCAGCATCGAACGGATGGCGGCCGTGTTGGTATGGTCTACGCCGCTTCTGCGGCGCATGTGGCGCTTACGCTTGGTGCTCTTCTTGGTGAGGATGTGGCGCTTATAGGCGCCGGCTCGCTTGATCGAGCCGCTGCCGCGCACCTTGAAGCGCTTGGCGGCGCCCCGCTTGGATTTCATCTTCGGCATGACGAACGAACTCCTTCTCTCTTTTAGCTTGACGCCGGGCGGTCCTGCAGTTGCGCCTTTTTACGGGCGGTGCGGACGCTTCAACTGCCACGGCCATCACTTGTAAATAGGTTCTAAGGCGGATTCTCCGCCTCCCTACTATGCCGCCTGGCGCTTTGGGGGCGCGGCGGGCTTTGCTGCTTTAGCTTCCTTCGGTTCTTTCGGTTCTTTCGGTTCCTTCGGCTTCGCAACCTTCGGCGCCGGGCCCTTCCGCTTCGGCGCCAGCACCATCACCATCTGCCGGCCTTCGAGCTTGGGAAACTGCTCGACCAGGCCGACCGCGTCCAGATCCTTTCTCACCCGCTCCAGCAGCCGCACGCCGAACTCCTGGTGCGCCATCTCGCGGCCGCGGAAGCGCAGCGTCACCTTCGCCTTGTCGCCTTCCTCGAGGAACTGGATCAGCTTCCCGAGCTTGATCTTGTAGTCGCCCTCGTCGGTGCCGGGGCGAAACTTGATTTCCTTGACCTGGATCTGCTTCTGCTTGAGCTTCGCCTCGTGCGCCTTCTTCTGCTCGCGGTAGCGGAACTTGCCGTAGTCCATCAGCTTGCAGACCGGGGGATTCGCGAGCGGCGCGATCTCCACCAGGTCCACGTTCTGCTCCTCCGCTAGGCGGAGCGCCTCTGCTACCGGCTTGATTCCGAGCTGGTCACCGTTTTCCGCCACCAGGCGCACCTCCGGGGCGGTGATTTCCCGGTTGATGCGCTGCGATCTCTCGAGTGCGATGTGTGAAAAGCTCCTTCGTAGGTTGAAAAAATTGGCCGTGCTTACTGCGCTTTCGCCTCGGCTTGGAGGCGGGCGGTGAAGGCCTGCAGGGTCATTGCCCCGAGATCTTCGCCGCTGCGCGTGCGCACGGCCACCGTTCCAGCCTGCATTTCCTTGTCCCCGACCACCAGATGGTAGGGCAGCTTCTGCAGGCTATGCTCGCGAATCTTATAAGAAATTTTCTCGTTCCGCAAATCCGAAATTACCCTAAGGCCTTGATTCACGAGTTGATTTTTTACAGACAACGCGTATTCATTCTGCCGGTCGGTAATGTTCATCACCACCACCTGGTGCGGCGCGAGCCAGAGCGGAAACGCGCCCGCGTAGTGCTCGATCAGGATGCCGATGAAGCGCTCGAAGGAGCCCACGATCGCGCGATGCAGCATCACCGGCGTGCGGCGCGTGTTGTCCTCGGCGACGTACTCGGCGCCCAGGCGCCCGGGCATGCTGAAGTCGACCTGCATCGTGCCGCATTGCCATGACCGCCCGATGCTGTCTTTGAGGTGGTACTCGATCTTCGGCCCGTAGAAGGCGCCCTCGCCAGGGAGCCGCAGGTACGCGAGCCCGGCGCGATCAAGCGCCTCCACGAGCGCCTTTTCCGCCTTGTCCCAGGCTTCGTCCGAACCGATGCGCTTCGCCGGCCGCGTGGCGACCTTGTAGATGATGTCGGTGAAGCCGAAATCGCGATACACCTTCTGCAATAGCGCGGTATAGGCGACGCACTCGCCAAGGATCTGCTCCTCGGTGCAAAAGATGTGCCCGTCGTCCTGCACGAAGCCGCGCACCCGCATCAGGCCGTGCAGCGCCCCCGAGGGCTCGTTGCGGTGGCACGAACCGAATTCGCCGTAGCGCAGCGGCAGGTCGCGATAGCTGCGCACGCCCTTGTTGTAGATCAGGATGTGCCCGGGGCAGTTCATCGGCTTCACCGCGTAGTCGCGGTTCTCCGACGAGGTGGTGAACATGTTCTCGCGGAAGTTTTCCCAGTGCCCGGTCTTCTCCCAGAGACTCTTGTCGAGGATCTGCGGCGCGCGCACCTCGTGGTAGCCGTGGTCGCGGTAGACGCGGCGCATGTACTGCTCGACCTGCTGCCAGATCGTCCAGCCCTTCGGGTGCCAGAACACCAACCCCGGCGCTTCCTCCTGCATGTGGAACAGGTCGAGTTGCGTGCCGAGGCGGCGGTGGTCGCGCTTCTCCGCCTCCTCGAGCATCTTGAGATACGCGTCCTGGTCTTCCCTCTTCGCCCACGCGGTGCCGTAGATGCGCTGGAGCATCTCGTTCTTCGAGTCGCCCCGCCAGTACGCGCCGGCGACGCGCATCAGCTTGAAGGTCTTCAGCTTGCCGGTCGAAGGCACGTGCGGCCCGCGGCACAGATCGATCCAGTCGCCCTGGCCGTAGAGCGAGATCGTTTCCTTCGCGGGGATCGAAGCGATGATCTCCGCCTTGTAGTTTTCACCAAGAGACTTGAAATAGGCCACGGCTTCGTCGCGCGCCATTTCACGGCGGTGGACGGGGAGATCCTTGCTTGCGATCTCGGCCATCCGCTTTTCGATCGCCGCCAAGTCCTCGGGCGTGAAAGGACGCTTGTACGAGAAGTCGTAGTAGAACCCGTTCTCGATCACCGGACCGATGGTGACTTGGGCATCGGGATAGAGCTCCTTCACGGCCTGCGCGAGCAGGTGCGCGGTCGAGTGGCGCAGAATTTCGAGCCCTTCGGGGTCGCGCTCGGTGACGATCTGCAGGTCGGCGTCCGACTCGACGCGGGTGCTGGTATCGACCAGCTTGCCGTTCACCTTGCCGGCGAGCGCGGCGCGCGCGAGGCCCGCGCCGATGGAAGCTGCGATCTCGGCTACGGTGACGGGTCCGGGAAACGACTTCGACGAGCCGTCGGGGAGACGGATATTGGGCATTGCGCGCGAGTCCTTGCATACTAGCATGATGAAAGTCCCGCTCTCTCTCGCGATCAGTCCTTACGATCACGCGCGCGATCTGCGCCCGCAGGGCATCGAGCTCAACCTGCTCGAGCTGCAGATCGAGGAGATCTTCTACCGCTTCACGCGCTTCCGAGAATGGGACGCCTCCGAGATGTCGTTCGGCAAGGTGGTGTCCATCCTGTCCCAGCCTTCGCCGGACATCGTCGCCATCCCGGTGTTTCCGTCGCGGGTGTTCCGCCACTCGGCGATCTATACAAAGCTGAGAAGCCCGAAGGATCTCGAAGGAAAGCGCGTCGGCATCCCGGAATGGGCGCAGACCGCGGGCATCTACGTGCGCGGCCTGCTGCAGCACGAATACGGCGTCGACCTCGCGCGCATCGAATGGGTGCAGGCCGGCGTGCGCGAGCCCGGACGCGAAGAGAAGGTGGAGCTCAAGCTGCCGCCCGGCATCCGCATCACGCCGCAACCCGGCAAGACGCTCGCCGGAATGCTCGCGAGCGGCGAGCTCGACGCGGTGATCTCGGCGCGCGACCCCGGCGGACCTCGGCTGTTCCAGAAATATCAGGAAATCGAAGAAGCGTACTGGCTCAAGACACGCATCTTCCCGATCATGCACGTCGTCGTGCTGCGGCGCGAAGCCTACGAGCGCGACCGCTGGATCGCGATGAATCTCTTCAAGGCATTCGAGGAGGCGAAGCGCGTGAGCCAGGCGCGGATCACGGAGATCGGCATCTCTCATGTGCCGATGCCGTGGCTCGCCGAGCACGCGCGGCGCTGGCGCGAGGCGGCGGGCGAGGACTTCTGGCCTTACGGCATCGAGCCGAACCGCCCGACGCTCGAGGCGTTCGTGCAATATGCCTTCGAGCAGGGCGTCGCGACGCGCCGGCTCACGGTGGAAGAACTGTTCGCGCCGGAAACCCGGGAGAGTTTCAAGATCTAGTCGACGCGCCCGGCGTGCCGTGCCGGCGGGTGACCAAGTGATGACGCGCGGTGCGTTTCGTCCGCAGAAACAGGAGAAGCGCCGCCGCCGCGCCGACTACATGGCTTTCCGGCACCGGCACGAAGTTCTGCGGTTCGGTAGTGAACAGAAACGATGATCCGAGCGCCATTTCAGCGCCGGTCTTCGTCACTAGGCAAACCAGCACCGCCAGGCACAGCCACCGCCACGCACCGGTTTCGTCGAGTCCGTGCAGGCACAAAAACATCACCGCAGCCGTCACCACGCCGGAAAGGCCGCCAAAGACGATGATCTCCGGTTTGCCGAGGTAGAGGGCCGCGCCGATGAGCACCGCGGAGGCCAGATAGAGCGCCGCAGAGTAACGGAGCTGCTGGATCTCCATCAGCGTGCCTGCGATCAAGAACGGCACGACGTCGTAGACAAAGTGCGACGCCGAATGGTGAACCAAATTCCCGGTAACCACGCGCCACAGCTCGCCGTCGCCGATCGCCGCGCGGTCGTAGATCAGCAGAGCCTGAAGCGGGGGTGAGCTGTAGACGGCGCCCGCGATGGCGCAAACCAGCAGCGTCCAGAGCGGAAACCGCACCGGATTCAGCCGCGTTGCCGCATCCACAGGTAGCCCCCGCCAAGAACGGCGAGCAATGCGAGCATGAAGCCATCAAGCGCCCCGCCGCCCCGGTAGCTCTGCGTGCGCACCACGGTGTATTCCGCGGGCCGCTCCTTGACCCGTTCCCTGAAGGCCACGAGCTGCTGGTCGAGATTGGTGATCATTTGTTTCGTGGCCTCGTTGAAGCCGGTCTCGCCGTCCTTGCGCAGTTGTTCGCTCAGGTTCACCAGCGTCGCGCTGCCCTTGATATGGCTCGTCCCCGGCGCCCGGAACAGCATCTTGCGGCTGGGGATGTCGTAGACCACCGCGTCGAGCATCGTGTGGGTGTCGTTCTTCTCCCCCTTGACGACATAGGCGCCGATGATTGTCCAGTATGCAAGCGACAGAGCGCCCTCATCGGTGAACTGCGTCTGGTCGAACGAGACCAACGCGATCACATCCAGGCCATACATCGTGCGGATCTGATCGAGGTTCGCAAAGCCGCCCCTCGGCGTGAGATACGCCGACGGGATGATCTCGATGTCCTTCACGAACGGATATTTCTTGAAGTGATTCGAGACCTCCTGCATCACGGTCATCCTTTTCGCCTCGGTCAGCGTCCCTTCCTGGGCCCCGCGAAACGCCCGAGCCGCACTAAACGTCCCGACCTGTTGAGCGCGCACGCCGCCCGGCACAAAGGCAATGCCGACGCGCGTAGGAAGGGTCAGGACCGGGATGCTCGGCGTAACCACCGGGTCCCTTGTGTTCGGATAGAGATAATCCACGATGCTCGTTGCGTTGCGGGTCGTGCCGGTGGCGCACCCGGATATCGCGAGGCACACGAGCAGGAGGGAAACAAAATGATGGCGCCGACGAACGCTAACCGTATTGCGCATGACCCCTCCCCAGGCTTGCATGGCCAAGTTCAGAATAGTCGCTTTCCGACCGACCGCCAAGCTCTGAGGCGGATGTCTCGGACGCGAGCGCTTCAGCATCTTAATCGGCCTTGATGCCGACGTCCTTGATTAGCTTGCCGAAGCGCTCGTGGTCGCGCCGGATGAGCGCGCTGAACTCTTCAGGCGAGGTGATCAGCGGCTCGAGGCCGCCCGCGGCGTGCAGCTTTTCGCGCACTTCGGCAGTCTCGAGCGCCTTTTTCGTCTCCGCCCGCAACCGCGTGAGAACCTCTTGCGGCAACCCCGCCGGCCCGAAGAGACCGAGCCAGATCGAGTTCTCGAACCCGGGATAAAACTCGGCAATCGTCGGGACCTCGGGAAAGGCGCTCGAGCGCGTCGCGCCCGACACCGCGAGCGCACGCAGCCGGCCGGCCTTGATCTGGGGCGCGGTCGAGGTGCCGGCGAACATCGCCGCGACTTCGCCGGCCATGGTGGCGGTCGTGGCGGGCGCGCCGCCGCGGTACGGCACGTGCACGAGGTTGATGCCGGCGCGCGCTTTCAGCATCTCCATCGTCAGCTGGTGCTGGCTGCCGTTGCCGCCGGAAGCGTAGTTGAGCGGCGGATTGGCTTTCTTCGCGTAGTCGATGAACTCCTGGAACGACTTCACCGGCAGCGACGGATTGACCGAAAGCACGAACTGGTTCGCCACCAGGCTCGCGACCGGCGTCAGCTCCTTCAGCGTGTCGATCGGCATGCGCGCGTAAAGATGCGGGTTGATCGCGATCAGGCTGTCCGCGGCCAGGAGCAGCGTGTAGCCGTCGGGCGGGGACTTGGCGACGAGGTCGGCCGCGGTATTGCCGTTCGCGCCCGGGCGGTTTTCCACCACTACCGGCTGGCCGATCGACTCGGAGACCTTCTGCCCGACCAGGCGCGCAGTGATATCAGGCGCGCCGCCCGGCGGAATCGTCACCACGATCTTGATCGGCCGCGCGGGGTACTGCGCGAGGGCAGCGGTCGAAAGGACCGCTGCGACGAGCCACAGAACTGCTCTCGGGAGCATCATCGAATCATACCGGCGGTTTAGTCCCACCTGTGGCGAAGATGACTTCGGGACGATAAACGAGCTCTTCGCCGGATAGTTTCCGGAGCTGCTTCTCAACCTGGGCGCGGCAGCTAGCCTGCGCTTCGTGCGTCAGGCTTGGCATGCGTCGGCTCGCCAGTCCACAGTGCACGTGCACCGTAAGCAGCGAATTCACCGTAAATCGGTGCTCGGCGGTGCTGCGCCGAGTATGTACTCCGCTGAATCCTGCTTGCTCCAGTAGAGCGCCCAGCTTCGCCTCCGTGTCCATGAGTGAGTGCTGCATGATGCTCGGATCGCGCGGATCCGGCGCCGCGCCGGCCGCATCGAGCGCTTCGCGCCAGATGGCGGCGCCCGGCGTTCCCCAATCTTCGCCCCAGGTCACCGCGCCGATGTGTGCTCCCGGTCTTAGAACGCGGCGCAGCTCGCGCAGGGCCTCGAGCGGATCGGGGAGGTGAAACAGGACGAAGATGCACACGGCAAGATCGAACGAAGCATCTCGAAAAGCAAGCCTCTGCGCGTCCATTACGGCGACAAGCCAAGCGCCCCGCGCGTGCGCTAACCGAAGCATTCCGGCCGAGCGATCGAGTCCCACGATGCGCGCCTCAGGAGCGCGGCGGCTCAAGTCCTGAAACAACTCGCCGGTTCCGGCACCGACGTCGAGAATGCAGCGGGCAGACGCAAGCGGCAGCATGTCGAGCAGCGGCAGAGCCATCGGGCGAATGACCGGGCTCCACAGGCGGGCATATGCGTCGGCGATCGCCGAGTATTCGGCAGCGAGCTGCGGCGTCGCGTACACGGTGGATCGAGCGAGGGCGCTAGGCAATAGTGAGGTGTGTATGTCGATCTAGCGACACGAATCTCCGCCAAGCAGTGGCTAGCAGATCGGCAGCTCGCTCGGTTTCTTCGACCGTCGTGGGGCGGCCTAGCGAAAGGCGAACCGGACCCACAGCCTGGTTCTCCGGGACCCCCATGGCTACAAGCGAAGCGGCCGGCGCTTCGGAGCCGGAATGGCACGCGGAGCCCGTTGAGGCCGCGAGCTCGGGGATCGACTCGAGAAGCCGGGATCCGCTCACTCCAGGAAAGCTCAGAAACAGCGTATTGGGAAGCCGCTCGGTCGGGTGCCCGTGGAGCACGAGGCCCGGAATGCGCTCGCGCAGTCGGCCGAGCAGATGGTCACGCAGGCTGCGCACACACATCCTCTCGCTTGCCATGCGCCGCTCGGCGATTTCGCACGCCTTGCCGAGCGCGACGATGCCGGGCACGTTTTCCGTGCCCGGGCGTCGTCCGTTTTCGTGCCTCGCGCCCGTCAAGACGGGCGCAAGCGCCGTCCCGCTGCGAATGTAAAGCGCTCCGATTCCCTTGGGCGCGTACAGCTTGTGACCAGCAATGGTGAGGAGATCGACACCAAGCGCGTCCACGTCCACGGGAATCTTGCCCAGCGTTTGCGCCGCGTCCGCATGCATTGCGGCGCCATGCCGTCGTACGTGTTCGGCAATTTCGGCGATTGGCTGGATCGTGCCAACCTCGTTGTGCGCATGCAGCACGGTAACGAGTGCCGTCGATGCACCGAGAAACGGCTCAAAGGTCTCCGTGCGAACCCGGCCGTCCTGGCCAACTGGCACGCGGTGCACACTGAAGCCGTTCCTTTCCAGCGACGCGCACGTTTCCGCCGTGGCCGGATGTTCGAACGCCGACGTGACAATCCGACGTCGATCGGGCAAGGCGTGCGCAGCGCCGCGTATGGCCAGATTGGTCGCCTCCGTTCCGCTCGCCGTGAAGATGATCTCGTCCGCGCCAGCACCGATGAGGCTCGCCACCCGGGCCCGCGCCCGTTCAATCGCTTCGTGTGCGCGCCTGCCGTAAACGTGGTTGCTGGACGGATTGCCGAATTCTTCGCGCAGGTACGGGAGCATCTCTTCGAGCACTTCCGGGGCGACCGGCGTGGTGGCGTTGTAGTCGAGGTAGATTGGCCTCAGGTCCATAGCAGGATGTCCTCCTCGATCGCGGCATAAAAGCTCTCGGGCACCTTAATCATTGGCCAATGGCCCTGGCCGTCGAAACTCCGGTGGCGCACAACGTGCTCTAGCAGGAACCGCTTCGCCTCTTCGCCTACGCTCGCCGCATCCCAGTAGTAGACGGTTGGACATCCCAGCCCAAGGAAGTCCGAGCCTGGTGTCTGGCGCGCCAGCACCGACCGCCCGAGGACCCAGAGCGTTCTGGAGTCGGCATGCCGGATGCGGTCCGAGAACCGGCGCAGCGTTTCGTCGCAGGCAGCGAGCTCGAGGATCTTGCGCTGTAAGTGCGCGTGAAACGTCCTGGGGTCAGCGAATCGCGCGGCCTCGCCGGAGAAGTACGCATCGGCCAAAGTCAGATTTCCCTCGACGCTGATGACCAGTTCGGGCAAGCGCTCGAGCAGGCGAGCTGTCTCGGTTGCAATGATGCTTCCCATCGAGTGCGCAACCAAGACGACTCGACGGGAAGACGAAAGCGCGACGATCGCATCGCGCCACACCTGTGCGGATTCCTCGACCGTAAGACCACCGGGCCTCGCGGGCGACTCGCCGTGTCCCGGCAGGTCCAGGGCCAGAATGCGCGCCCGCTGCGCCAGCCGGGCCGTGAAGGCGTGCCCGAAAACCTCATGCGTGTCGGCGAACGCGTGGAGGAACCAGACGTCCAGGTCGGCGGCCTGCGAACCGCCCGACCAAACGGCGACCTCGGGGTATCCGGTTCGGATCGCCGCCATAACGTCCTAAACCACGCGGTTCACGACTGCGCCGGCTGCCCGCGGTTGATCGGGTATTGTCCAGGTGTATTGCGGAATGGCTGGATCAGCAACTGATCCAGGCGCAAGTCTTCGGCAGAGCGGAACGCATCCACGCCGACCGCCATGGCATCGTGGCCGAGGCGCGGCTGTGCACGGTACGTGCCGAACAGCCCGTCCCACCACGCCAGGTTGAAGCCGAAGTTACTCGAGGACTCGTGATAGATGACCGAGTGGTGCACGCGGTGCATGTCCGGCGTTACCACGAACCAGCGCAACCAACGGTCGACTTTCGTCGGCAGCGAGGCGTTGGCGTGACTAAACATCGCGGTGGCGTTGAGCAGAACCTCGAACACGAGCACCGCCAGTGCAGGCGCACCGAGCGCGGCGACGGCCGCGCATTTGACGAGCAGCGAGAGCAGGATCTCGAGCGGGTGAAAGCGCGTCCCGGTCGTGACGTCAAAATCCTGGTCGGCGTGGTGCACGCGATGCAGACGCCACAACGCCGGCACCGCATGGAACATAACGTGCTGGAAGTAGATGACGAGGTCGAGCAGCACGACGCCGATGATTACGGCCAGCCACGGAGGCGCGGCAAGCAGATTCAGCAGGCCCCAGCCGCGCGCTTCAGCCGCCAACGCGACGCCGATCAGGGCACTCGGCCCGAGCAGGCGCAGGACCAACACATCGACGAGCAGCAGGCCGAGGTTGTGGGGCCAGCGCGCGCCGCGGGCATAGAGCGCCTTCCTGCGCGGGGCGGCAAGCTCCCACAAGGCGACCGCCGCGAAGACCGCGAGAAAGGCAACCAGGCGAATCGGTCCTTCGGCTTGCACGATAATGTCCTTTGCGCTACTATTCAACTGATCACTTGAATACTAGAACAGGGCGTTAGCCGATGTCAACCAGTCCGAAGCGCGAGGTGTTCGCGAACCTGGCCCGCGTCGGCACGGCCCTCTCGAGCCCCACTCGCATCGAGTACCTGGAGCTGCTGGCGCAGGCCGAACGCAGCGTCGAGCAGCTCGCTACGCTCACCGGTACCACCGTCGCCAATACTTCGCAGCACCTTCAGAAGCTGCGCCAGGCGGGGCTGATCGTCGGACGCAAGGAAGGTCTCTACGTTTTCTACCGGCTCGCCGGCGACGAGGTGGTGGAGATGCTGTCGGCCATGAGTCGCGTCGGCGAGGCCTACGTCGCCGAAATCGAGCGCATCGTGCGCCTGTACTTCACGAGCAAGGACGAGCTCGAGCCCATCCCCGCCAAGGAGTTGCTCGACCGGGCACGCAAGGGACTGGTGACTGTCCTGGACGTGCGCCCGCCCGAAGAGTTCGCCGCCGGCCATGTGCCGGGAGCGATCAACATCCCAGTCCACGAGCTGGAGAAACGCATCAAGGAACTGCCCAGGCGGCGCGAGGTGGTTGCCTATTGCCGCGGGCCGTACTGCCTGATGTCGTACGACGCGGTATCGGTACTGCGGAAGAAAGGACTCAAGGCCCGAAGGCTGGAAGCCGGAATGCCGGAGTGGCGCGCGGCTGGGATGCCCGTCGAATGAACGTAAGGCCGATGCGCGGAGATTCATTCCATCGCCAGGAGCGAAATGCTCTTAACGCCGAACTTGGGCGTGGCGCCCTGCGCGTCAGACGCGAATCCACAATTGAGATGAAAAAAAGAACAAGAGCGCCAGCTGAAGGCTCCCTAAATGACCTCATAAAGCGGTGTGCCTTGCTCGACGGCTTGTCCCCGCAAGATTTACAACGCGACTGTCCAACCGCTGCCACATATTCATTTCGACCTGGAAGCGCAATCTACTATCAGGGTAAGCGCTGCGATGATCTTTTCTGCATTCTCGACGGACAGATCAAGCTCGCCCGAGTAAATCGCGAAGGTCGAGAACTAACGACCGCCCTGATGACCGTTGGCGACTTTTTTGGCCCTGCTTTGGGTGCTCAAGGCGTGCACCAGACTCTGGAGACGGCAACAGCCACGGGCTCGGTTGTTGTTTGGCGCGTTGCGGCAAAAGAGTTCCATCAGCTGCTGCTCAATCGGCCGGTTCTCGGCTTGCGTGTGGTCGAAGTGCTCGCGCGGCGCCAACGGCAAACGGAGCGGAGGCTGGAATGCGCACTGTTCAAACGGGCGCAGGCACGCCTAGCCGAGACACTTAGGGAGCTGTCCGGAGCATTCGAGCCGCGGTGCGAGCACGGTTTCGGCACGCACATCCGCCTTACTCAGCAAGAGCTGGCGGATCTCGTTGGCGCCACCCGCCCAGTAGTGAGCACCATCCTCAACCGTCTTCGAAAACGGGGCGTTTTGGGGTACTCCCGCGAATATCTGTGCGTCCGCTCGATCGAAACCATCGAACAACTGATCGGCGAGTGAACCGATAAGTGTTATCTACAGAACAGATTTGCTCCTCTAGCGCTGCCACCATGCTCGCCGAGTCGCCCCCATGGCTGCTCGGCGTGCGGCGCGTTTCGCCGCGTGAAGAATTTGGGAGCAAACAATGACGAGAGCATTTCTTGAAATAACAATGAAGATTTCCCCTGAGAAGCGGCCGCAAGCGGGAGGCGTGTACACAAGATATCGGCAACCCTTTCTCTCGAGCATTCCGGGTGCCAAATCAAAAGACCTGCTCCTGAGGGCCGAAGATGTGCAAGTACTGCACGGCTTCGACTCAAAAGCGAATGCCGAGAGTTACCTCGAGAGTGCGCTGTTCCAGAAAGATGTGGTCACCGCGCTAAAGCCCTGCCTCGTGGCTGAGCCGGAGATCAGGATTTACGAATGCGCGTAGTTCAGTGTGTATGGGCCTGATCAGCGCCAGGTCAATTGACGAGCCGGACGAGGTCGTGTCGGGACCCAGGGTGGCGAAGCGAATCGTGACGGTCGGCAAGACGGCTATCGCCCGCATCGAATGCCGGCCCGGCTGGCGCTGGTCCAAGGACATCAAGCCCACCGCCAAGACCGCCAGTTGCCAGCACCATCATCAGGGGATTGTCCTGTCGGGACGCCTTCATGTCGCCTCGGATGAAGGCGGTGAGCGGGTCATTGGCGCCGGCGACGCTTTTGACATTCTTCCGGGCCACGACGCCTGGACTCTCGGCGATGAGTCCTGCGTGATGATTGAGTTTCAGAGCGCACGGGATTGGGGAAAGCCGCCGGGATCAGGAGAGCGGGTGCTTGCGACATTGATGGTCACCGACATTGTCGGCTCGACAGCCGCGGTGGCTCGATTGGGCGATGTCGCCTGGAAGGCGCTGCTCGCCCGGCATTACGACAGCGTGCGCCGGGAACTGGGCAGCTTCCGCGGTATCGAAGTGGATGCCAGCGGCGACGGATTCCTCGCCATGTTCGATGGCGCGGCGCGCGCGGTTCGCTGCACGGCGTCCATCCGGGAGGCCGCGAGGCGGAACGGCATCGAAGTGCGCGCCGGCGTTCATTCCGGAGAGGTTGAACGCCACGGGGAGTATCTGCGTGGTGTGGCCGTACACATTGCAGCGCGGATAGCGGCGCTGGCGCAACCCGGTGAAATCCTGCTTTCAACTTCCACGATGGCAATCCTGGAGGGATCCGGTCTCAACTTTTTCGATGCGGGCGAGCATGAGCTCAAAGGTCTGGCCGAACGACGACGGTTGTTTCGCCTCGATGACGCCGCGCTGACTTAGATACCGTCACTAACCGTGAACTACCGAAGAAGGATCGATTAAATGAATCCGAACAAGGCGTTATGGGAAAAAGGCGACTTCACGCGCATCGCGGAGACGATGCGCGAAAGCGGAGAGGCGCTCGTCGACAAGCTCGGCATCACGAAAGGCCTCAAGGTGCTCGACCTCGGATGCGGTGACGGAACCACCGCCATCCCCGAGGCGAAACGCGGCGCTGACGTATTGGGCGTCGACATCGCGAGCAATCTCGTCGCCGCGGGCAACAAGCGCGCCAAGGAGCTGGGGCTCGCCAACTGCAGGTTCCAGGAGGGCGATGCCTCCGACCTGCAGGGAGCGCGGGATCGGAGCTTCGACCTCGTCGTAAGCATCTTCGGCGCAATGTTCGCGCCCAAGCCGTTCGATGTCGCGAAGGAGATGGTCCGCGTCACACGGCCCGGAGGACGCATCATCATGGGCAACTGGATCCCCAACGATCCCACGCTGGTCGCGCAGATCCTGAAGATCAGCTCGGCGTTCACGCCGCCGCCGCCAGAAGGCTTCGTCAGCCCGATGACCTGGGGCGTCGAGAGCAGCGTGACCGAGCGTTTTGTCGCTGCCGGCGTTCCGGCCGGGAGAATATCCTTCGCGCGCGACACTTTTACCTTCAACTGTTCCGGCACGCCGGCGGAGCTCCTCGGCCGGTTCAAAAACTACTACGGACCGACCATGAATGCCTTCGAAGCCGCAGACAAGAGCGGGCGCGTTGCGGATCTGCAGAGGCAGCTGGAGGACCTGTTCATGACGCAGAACAAGAGCTCCCGCAAGGACATGACCTCCATTCCCGCGACGTTCTTGCGCGTAACGGTTTCGCTTTGACGGTGGAGGCAGTCGCCCAAGGACGCCGGACAATCGCGGCAGCAGTCTCAAGTGCCTTAGCAGCGTTGGGCGCTGCGTGTAGAGCTTAAGCCAGCCGCGCCAGCGTCGATTGAGAAAGGGCTCAGGGCCGACTTCGGTACTCTTTTTCGTACTCGCCGGACGTCAAGCGAGCAAATTAATAGTTTTGGTAGGCGCGATTGGACTCGAACCAACGACCCCTACCATGTCAAGGTAGTGCTCTAACCAGCTGAGCTACGCGCCTGGCCGTAATAATTTTACCGCTGTTTTGCCGCTACACTCCCCGCCCCCATGGACCTCATCGTCTGGCGCCACGCGGAGGCTGAAGAAGGCGATCCCGACTTCGAGCGCAAGCTGACCGCGAAAGGTCGCAAGCAGGCCGAGCGCGTCGCGCAATGGCTGCTGCAGCGCCTGCCGGCGCGCTTCGCGGTGATCGCAAGCCCTGCGGTGCGCGCGCAGCAGACCGCGGAGGCGCTCGGCGTGCCGGTGAAGACGGACAAGGCGCTTGCGCCGGGTGCTGCGCCCGCAGCGATCGTGCAGGCCTGCGGCTGGCCGGACTACAAGGGCGCGGCGGTGATCATCGGCCATCAGCCCGACCTCGGCCGCGTGGTGATTCAACTGCTCGCCGGGTCGACGATGAACTGCTCGATCAGAAAAGGCGGCCTGTGGTGGATCAGCAACCGCGTGCGCGACGAGAAGGATCAGACGGTCGTGCGCGCGGTCGTGTCACCGGACCTGCTTTAGTACCGACACCTTCTTGTCGGACAGCCCGCTCACCTCGAGCTTCATGTCCACTGCTTTCCAGTGGCCGGCTTCGGCGTCGAGCGCGTCGGCCGAGAGCGGATTGTCGTCGAGCCAGGACTGAGGCAGATCGATGGCGAAGCCGCCGGCGTCGGCGGCGACGCGCAGGAAAGGCAGCTTGGCGTCGGTGCGGCTCCTCAGGATGAGCGAGGCGAGCCGCAGCGCGAACACCAGCTTCCAGTCCGCCCCCTCGAAGCCTGCGTCCTGCACCTTGCGCAGCTTGCCGCGGTGCGCGACCACGATGCGGGCGAGCCGCGCCTGTTCCATGCGCGAGAAGCCCGGCATGTCGGCGTTGGACAGCACGTAGGCGGAGTGCTTGTGGTAGGCGGCGTGCGCGATCGAAAGTCCGGCCTCGGCGAGCCGCGCCGCCCATTCGAGCATCAGGCGGTCGGGATCGTCGTCGCGGTCGGCGCCCGGCGAAAGCGCGTCATAGATCTTCAGCGACAGGGCCTTGACGCGCTCGGCCTGCGCCGTGTCGACGTGGTAGCGGCGCATGAACTGCGCGACGGTCGCCTCGCGCATGTCGCGGTGCTGCACGCGGCCGAGCAGGTCGTAAAGCACGCCGTGGCGCAGCGCGCCTTCGGAGACTTTCATCGTCTCGAGGCCAAGGGCGTCGAACGCCGCGATCAGGATGGCGAGGCCGCCGGGCAGCACGGGCGCGCGGTTGGGGCGAAGACCGGCGATCCGATCCGGATCGGCTTCTTCGGTTTTCAATAAGAGTGTTCTTAATCGATCGAGGCCCTCGCGCGTGATGCCTTCGGCAGCGAACTCGTTCTCGCGCAGGATGTTCTCGATTGCGCGCGCGGTGCCGGAAGAGGCTACCGCCTCGTCCCACCCGGCCTGGCGGTAGTCCTGCACCAGCGCCGCCAGCTCCTGCCGGGCGGCGAGCTCGGCCGCCTTCATGCGCGGCTTGTCGACCTTGCCTTCCGGGAAATATTTCAGGCTGAAGCTCACGCAGCCCATATAGAGCGACTCGGTGAGCAGCGGCTCGAAGCCGGTGCCGATGATGCACTCGGTCGAGCCGCCGCCGATGTCGACCACCAGCCGACGTTGCGCAGAGATGGGTAGTGAGTGGGCGACCCCCAGATAGATGAGGCGCGCTTCCTCGCGCCCGGAAATCACCTCGATCGGGAAGCCGAGCGTGGCGCGCGCCTCGCGCAGGAACTGGGGCGCGTTCTTCGCCACGCGCAGGGTGTTGGTGCCGACGGCGCGCACCGCCGGGCGCGGGAAACCGCGCAGGCGCTCGCCAAACTTGGCGAGCGCCTCGAGCGCCGCAGCCTGCGTGGTGCGGTCGATGCGTTTCTCGGCGGTAAGGCCGCCGCCGATGCGCACGACCTCGCGCACAGCGTCGAGAGGGTAGATCTGGCCGTCGACCACGCGGCCGATCTGCAGATGGAAGCTGTTGGAGCCGAGGTCGACCGCGGCGAGGGTGTCGTGGCGCGCCATCGCGGCCACGTTAGCAGAAACGCCAGGGGGGTGCGGGGAGACGATGTGCTTCCCCTGCTCCGACTACGCGCGTAACAGCCCTTCGATCTCCTCGGCGCTGGCGTGGCGCACGTCCTTGCCCATCGCCGCGTAGACCACGTGCTCGCCCAGGTTCTTGGCGTGGTCGCCGATGCGCTCGAACGACTTGGCGACGAACAGGATGTCGAGGCAGGCCGAGATGCTGCGCGGATCCTCCACCATGAAGCCGGCGAGCCTTGCCAGCACCGCGCGGAAGCGCTCGTTCACCTCGAGGTCGCGGCGCACCAGCGCCGCGGCGGCGTTCGGATCGAGCGCAGCGACCGCGCGCGTCGCCTGGCGCAGCATGTCGTCCACCAGCTCGGCCATCGGCCCGAGCTCCAGCACGCGCGGCAGCACGTGCCGCCCGGCGGCAAAGATGCTGCGCGCGTAGAGCGCGATCTTCTTCGCCTCGTCGCCCACGCGCTCCAGGTCGGTGGTGGCACCGAGCAGCGACATCACCAAGCGCAGGTCGCGCGCCGCGGGATGGCGGCGCGCGATGATCTGGCCGCTCGACTCGTCGATGGCGCGCTCGAGACCGTTCACTTCCGCTTCGTGGCGCAGGATCTGCTGAATGAGGGCCGGCGAGCCCGATTGCAGGCTCTCGATCGCGTCGGCGAGCTGGCGCTCGACGCGCGCGGCCATCAGGCCGACCATCTCGCGGGCACGCTCGAGCGCCTGATCGAAATCCTTGGAAGTATGGTCCGCCATTGTCCGGACCGACCCTAACGCCTCTCTGTGTCCGGAATATTTCCGCGCTCGATCAGGGGATTGGCCGTTGTCATGAAACGGTAATAAGAAATCCCGCGCGGCGCGTGCAGAATTGGTAACGAGGAAGCCCAGGGGGCAGGTTCAGGATGGAATCCGAAGGACTAGGGAAAACGGCGGAGCCTGTCATTTCTCCGGCCGGGGCGGACCTTACAATGCCCTTTCCGGTCGCCGTTTCTGCGACCCCTGCCGCGCAGCTGATGAACCGCCGAGCTTCCATCCCCGCCCAGTTTCTCAACCGCGAGCTCGCCATCCTGGCTTTCAACCGCCGGGTGCTGGCGCAGGCGGCCGACGACGGCGTGCCGCTGCTCGAGCGGCTGCGCTTCATCACCATCGTCTCGTCCAACCTGGACGAGTTCTTCGAGATCCGGGTGGCGGGCCTCAAGGAGCAGATCAAGCTCGGCCTGCCCGAGCCGGGCCCCGACGGCGGCGCGCCCGCCGAGGTGTTCGAGGCGGTGGGCCAAGAGGCGCACGCCCTGGTCGCCGAGCAGTACCAGCTCCTCAACCAGATCGTGCTCCCGGCGCTCGCCGGCCAGCGCATCGTGTTCCCGAAGCGCGAGGACTGGAACCCGGCGCAGCGCCAGTGGATCCGCGACTATTTCTTCCGCGAGCTGCTGCCGGTGCTGACGCCGATCGGCCTCGACCCCGCGCACCCCTTCCCGCGCGTGTTCAACAAGAGCCTTAACTTCGCCGTCGAGCTCGAGGGCCGCGACGCCTTCGGTCGCAGCTCCGGCGCGGCGATCGTGCAGGCGCCGCGCGCCCTGCCGCGGGTCATCCGCCTGCCGCAGGCGATCGCCGATGGGGCCGAGTACGCGTTCGTGTTCCTGTCCTCGATCCTGCACGCGCACATGGGCGAGCTGTTCGAGGGCATGAACGTGCAGGGCTGCTACCAGTTCCGCGTCACGCGCAACTCGGACCTGTTCGTGGACGAGGAGGAGATCAAGAACCTGCATACCGCGCTGCAGGGCGAGCTTTTCCACCGCCACTTCGGCGACGCGGTGCGCCTGGAGGTGGCGGACAACTGCTCGCAGCGGATGGTGGAATTCCTGCTGCAGCAGTTCGGCCTGCGCGAGGCCGACCTGTACCGCGTCGACGGGCCGGTCAACCTTTACCGGCTGCGCGAGGTGCCCGACCAGGTCGCGCGGCCCGACCTGAAATACCCGCCGTTCCAGCCCGGCCTGCCGCCGGCGCTCGATACCGGCGAGATCTTCGAAGTGCTCAAGAAGCAGGACGTGCTGCTGCATCACCCGTTCCAGTCGTTCCTGCCGGTGATCGATTTCATCCGCACTACAGCCAACGACCCGCAGGTGATCGCGATCAAGCAGACGGTGTACCGCACCGGAACCGACTCGGAGCTCATGGAGATCCTGGTCGAGGCCGCGCGCAAGGGCAAGGAAGTCACGGTGGTGGTCGAGCTGATGGCGCGCTTCGACGAGGAGGCGAACCTCAACTGGGCGGCGCGGCTGGAGGAGGTCGGCGCGCACGTGGTCTACGGCGTGGTCGGGCACAAGACCCACGCCAAGATGGCGCTGGTGGTGCGGCGCGAGGACGGCGAAGGCGGCGCACGCGTCCTGCGCCGCTACGTGCACCTCGCCACCGGCAACTACCATCCGCGCACGGCGCGCCTCTACACCGATTTCGGCCTGCTCACGGCGAACGAAGAGATGTGCGCCGACGTCGCCGAGGTTTTCAAGCAGCTCACCGGCCTGGGCCGCGCCGGCAAGATGAAGCACCTGTGGCAGTCGCCGTTCACGCTGCACAAGCGCATCGTCGCGGCGATCCGCAACGAGGCGGCGCAGGCCGCCGAGGGCAAACCCGCGCGCATCATCGCCAAGATGAACGCGCTGCTCGAGCCGCAGATCATCGAAGAGTTGTACGCCGCCTCCGCCGCGGGCGTGAAAATCGACCTCGTCGTGCGCGGCGTGTGCGCGCTCAAGCCGGGGATCGAGGGCCTGTCCGAGAACATCCGCGTGCGCTCGGTCGTCGGCCGCTTCCTCGAGCACACGCGCATCTTCTACTTCCACGACGGCGGCGCCGAGAACGTCTACCTCGCGAGCGCCGACTGGATGGACCGCAATTTCTTCCGCCGCATCGAGCTGTGCTTCCCGGTGCTCGACCCCGCGCTCAAGCGCCGCGTGATCCGCGAAGGCCTGCAGGCCTACCTCGACGACAGCTGCCAGGTCTGGACGATGAACGCCGAGGGCGGCTACGAGCGGCTCAAGCCGCGCCGCGGCCGGCGCCGTTCCGCACAGGAGGAGCTGCTATTCACGCTCGGGATTCCGACATAGAGGAAAGCAGGCCGCCAGAGAGCCCCCACAAGGGGAAGACCGGCCTGCGCCGGGTCCTGAACGCCGCGCACTACTCGCTGGCGGGGCTCGCCGCCGCAGCGAAGCACGAGGATGCGTTCCGCCAGGAGCTGATCCTGGTGGTGTTGCTGACGCCGGTCGCGCTCTGGCTCGGGCATACCGGGGTCGAGCGCGCGCTCTTGATCGGCAGCCTGCTCCTGGTGCTGATCGTCGAGCTCCTGAATTCCGCCGTCGAGGCCACCGTCGACCGCATTTCCTTCGAGAACCACCGCCTCGCGAAGCGCGCCAAGGACATCGGCAGCGCTGCCGTGATGCTATCGCTCGTCAATGCGGGCGTGGTCTGGCTCTTAATAATCCTTTCATAAACCTGTAGCGATCCGGTCATGTAGCGCGGGTAGGGTGCGCGCGCCATGGGCCGCAGTTTACGGATCGCGATGGTGACCGAGACGTATCCCCCTGAAGTCAATGGGGTTGCGCGCACGATCGGCCTGATGGCCGAGGGGCTGCAGCGCCGCGGCCATTCCATTGAGCTGGTGCGCCCGCGCCAGAACGGGCATGACCACGCCGCGAATCTGGAGAATTTCTCGGAACTTCTGCGGCCCGGGATTCCCATTCCGCGCTATACCCAGCTCAAGATGGGAATGCCTTCGCGGCGCGTGCTCGAGCGTCGCTGGAAGGAAGAGCGCCCCGATATCGTGCACGTCGCGACCGAGGGCCCGCTCGGCTGGTCGGCGCTGGCCGCCGCGCGCCGCCTCGAGATCCCGGTGGCGACCGACTTCCACACCAACTTCCACACCTACATGCGCGACTACGGCATGGGCTGGCTGGCGCGCCCGGTGGCCGCCTATCTGCGCGCCTTCCACAACCGCGCCGCCTGCACCATGGTGCCGACGCGGGAAATCGCCGAGGATCTGGCGGCGCGCAGGTTCGAGCGACTGCGGGTCGTCGGGCGGGGAGTCGACCCGGCGGTGTTCTCGCCCGTGCGGCGCTCGCCCGAGCTGCGCGCGGGCTGGGGCGCCGGCGACGGCACGCTGGTGGTGCTGTGCGTCAGCCGCTTCGCGCACGAGAAGAATTTCGCGCTGGTCCTCCAGGCCTACGAGGCCATGCGCCGCATCCGCGCGGACGCGAAGCTCGTCCTCGTGGGCGACGGGCCGCTGGCGGACGCTCTGCGCAAGAAGAACGTCGGCTACGTGATCGCCGGCCGCAAGGTAAACGGCGAACTCTCGCGGCACTATGCTTCCGCCGACGTGTTCCTGTTCCCGAGCATGACCGAGACCTGGGGCAACGTGACGCTGGAGGCGATGGCGAGCGGCCTGGGAATCGTCGCCTATGACTACGCCGCGGCGCGCGAGGCGCTGCGCCACGGCGAGAGTGCGCTGCTCGCCCCGTTCGGCGACAGCGCCGCCTTCGTGGCGCATGCCGAGAGCCTCGCCCGTGATCCGGGGCTCGCCCGGGCGCTGGGCCTCGAGGCGCGCAAGCGCGCCGAGAGCCTCACCTGGGAGCGCATCGTGGCAGATTTCGAGGCCGTACTGCTTGATGTGGCGTCTTGATGTTGCGATCGCCCGCCTCCAGCATTGGGACGAGCTTCTCTGCGTACGGGTCAACCGCGGGGCGCAGCAGCGCTCGGTAGTGCTCATGCTGCAGGCGGTGAGCTGGCTCGGCAACGGCATCTTCTGGTACGCGCTGATGCTGGCGCTGCTGCTCGCCGATGCGCACGGCGCCGCCATGCCCGTGCTCCACATGGCCTTCGTCGGCGCCGTCTGCACCGGCTGCTACAAGATGGTGAAGCACCACACCGTGCGCAGCCGCCCCTACCAGGTGAATCCGCAGGTCCTCGCCGGTGCGAGCGTGCTCGACCATTTCAGCTTTCCGTCCGGCCACACGCTGCATGCCATCGCGTTCAGCCTGGTCGCCTGCTTCTACTTCCCCGGTCTCTGGATCGTCCTTTGGCCGTTCACGCTGCTGACCGCGGTCTCGCGGGTCGCGCTCGGGCTGCACTACCCGAGCGACGTGATCGCCGGAGGGGCGCTCGGCGCCCTGATCGCCGGCGCCTCGTTCGTGATCGCCTGAGCCGCGGCTTTCCTCTCCGGCTCGGCCTGCCAGCGCGGCTCCTCGCCGTGCAGCACCGCTTCGATCTGGCGCACCAGCGCCGAGGCGTCGCCGATGTAGGCGTCGAACCGCGGCACCACCTCGAGATCGAAGAAGTCGACCGCGCGCCGGCACAGCCGCGGCAGCGGCGAGAGGCGCAGCGCCCGCTCGGCGCAGGCCAGTACGCGGATCGTCCGGCCCGCGAGGGCCTCGGTGCAGCTGAAAGTGCGCGCCACGGCCTGCGCAAGGATCCCGGTCTCGGATCGCAGAAGCGCCGCCGGCTGCACGCGCAGTCCGGGCCTCAGATGCTCGTCCATTGCCCACTCGCAGATGGCGTGCGTGACGTGAGGCACGTCGACGATGCGCCGCTCGTGTTCGGGGACGAAGCGGTTGTGCGCGACCACGTCGGCCAGCAGATGGCTCGCGTAACCCACGGCGATTGCACGCTCCTCATCCCGGCAGGTGATCGAGAGCCGGCGCAGCGTGGACCACTGGTGGGCGCGCCGGAACGTCGTCAGCCCGATCATGCCGCCGGCGAGCGCGAGATCCGGCAGGCAGGCGCCGGCGAGCACGAGGCGCGGCAGCCGCAGCGCTACCGCGCGGATCCGCGGATCGGCGAAGGGTGCTGCGGCAAGCAGCCACTGCGCGAGAAAAACGTGCGTCTGCAGTCCCCACGCCAGCGCGTCGGGAGCAAAAAACAGAACAAACAACAGGAAACCGACCCTCACGGGCCGGCATCATTCGCGCCTTGCGTGACCGCCTTATGAAGGCCGGCGGGTCCTCGCGTCGAGGCTGAGCCTGCCTGGGCCCAGTACCGCGACGTAGAGCAGGCCGCCGACGATCGCCAGATTCTTCAGGAAATGGTTCATCTGGTTCGCATACTGCGCCGCGTCGACCTCCCAGAAGCGGTGCGCCGCGAAGGTGGCGACCAGGGTGAACAGCGCGAGCAGCCCGGCCACCCAGCGCGCCTGCCAGCCCACGATCAGCAGGAGGGCGCCGCCGATCTCGATCGCGATCGCAACCCAAACCATGATCTCCGGCGCGGGAAAGCCGAGCTTGGCGAGGTAGCCGGCGCTAGCCGCGACGCCCATCAGCTTGCGGCTGCCGGCGATGAGAAACACCGCGGCGAGCAGCACGCGGCTGGCGAGGAGCGTCGGCGCGGTCATTGCTGCCGGAACCCGTAGAAGCTCATCCACAGGCTGACTTCGTCGCCGACCGCCACCGGCAGGCCGAATTTCATGCCGAAGTCCGAGCGCTTGAAGGCGCCGGTCGCGTTGCCGCCGCACTGGTAGCGCGCGCCCTTGGTGCGCATGTCGGGCCCGCACTTCCAGCGCACGATCTTGAGCGTCAACGGCTTGGTGACGCCGAGCAGCGTCAGGTTGCCCTCGACGCTGTCCACGTCGTCGCCGGCGAACTTCACGGCCGTGGAGCGGAAGGTCATGGTCGGAAACTCGGCGGAATTGAAGAAGTCCGGGTTGCGCAGGTGCTCGTCGCGCGTGCGCGGCCGCTCGCCGCGTTCGGTGTCGCCGGTGCTCACCGAGGCGGTCTGGATCACGACCTCAAGGGTGCCGGTCTTGGCGGCGCGGTCGATGCTGAACTTGCCCGTCGCCCGGTCGAAGCGTCCGCGCATCGTCGCGAATCCGAGGTGATCGGTCTCGAAGTACGGCACGGTGTGGTACTGGTCGATGACGTAGTTCTCGACCTGGGCGAGCGCCAAAGCAGGCAACGCGAGCGCGCAAGCGCCGAGCAGGATCTTGTGTTTCATGGGTCCCTCCTCCTTGTCGATTGATTCTAACGCGTAGCGTGATACGCGACGGCCACCGCCGCGCCACCGCAGGCGAGCGTGTAGAACGACGCCAGGAACACCTGGCCCCACACCGGCCAGCGCGTCGGGAGTGGCAGGCGTGCCGCAAGCGGCACGGCCGCGAGAATCGCAAGCTCGGTCCAGCCGAGGTGCGCGAGCACGAGCGCAGCCGCGGCGACCAGCGCGCCCTGCACGCCGACCGCGAGGCAGAAGACGAGCCCGGCTTCGATGCGCCCAAAGAGCATCTGAACCAGCAGGAACCCGCCCGAGGCCGCGCCGAGCGCCATGCCGAGCTGGGCGAACGAGGCGGTGGCGCCCATCAGCGCGGCGAACCCCGCGCCCAGGCCCAATCCCAGGCCCACCGCGCCGCTGCGCACCGAGTTGCCATGCAGCGAGGCGGTAGAGGCGACCGTCCAGGCGACGAACAGGCACACACCGCCGCCGACGATGAACGCCTGCACCGGCGCTTTTTGCACGAGTACGCTGGAAAACACCCAGATCGCGGCCGCGCCGAACAGCACGCCGAGCACGTAGGCGGTCGTGCGTCCGGCCCGGAAGACGAAGTCGGCGAGCAGGCCCAGCGCGGGCGCCGCCAGCGCGACCTGCATCAGCTTGCGCTTCGCGGTGAGCGGCGTGAACTGGAGCTCGCCGATGAGCCAGGCCGTGGTGCAGAAACCCGCGACCGCGGCAAGACCGCCGAGGCGCAGCTTGAAGAGCACGAGCGCGACGAGGAACCCCGCCAGGAAGGGCGCGAGGCTCGCCTGCACCATCGGGTCATTCAGCCAGGCGTCCATCACGCCGAAGTTTATCCCCGCGCGACTCGAATGACTCCTTTGAGCCCGCGCACCAGGACCAATGCGCGCTTGAGCTGCCCCGCGGCCGTGACGTCGAAGGTGAAGCGCATGAAGGCGAGGTCGTCGCGCGTCTGCGTGCGCACCGCGGTGACGTTGATCTTCTCGCGCGCCAGCGCATCGCCGATGTCGCGCAGCAAACCGCGCCGGTCGCTGGCGGTCACGGTCATGTCGACGGCGTAAGCCGCTTCACTATTGCCCCAGGCCGTCTCCATGACGCGCTCAGGGTGGCTTTCCGCCAGCCGCTTCAGGCCGTCGCAGCTCTCGCGGTGGATCGACACGCCCTTGCCGCGAGTCACGAACCCGCGGATCGGGTCGGGCGGCACCGGCTTGCAGCAGCGCGCGAGCTGGGTCGCGAGCCCGCCCATGCCGACCACCAGCATGGAGGCTGCGGCGGTTGCAGGCCTTTTCTGCCGCTTGAGCTCCGGCGCCGGAGCCGAAACCTCGGCTCCCTTCAGCGCCACTTGCAGCTGGCGCAGGTTGACCTCGTCGCGCGCGACGGCCGCGAAGAGCTCGTCGGGCTTGGCGAAGCCGAGCTTCGCGGCGAGCCCCTCCAAGCTGGCGTGGGTCGCGCCCTCGCGGCGCAGCTCCTTTTCCACCACCGCGCGCCCCGCGGCGATGGTCTTCTCCAGCTCCTGGGCGTTGAACCATTGCCGGATCTTGTGGCGCGAGCGCGCGCTCTTCACGAAGCCGCGCTCGGAATTGAGCCAGTCGCGCGACGGGCCGCCGGTCTTGGCGGCGACGATCTCGACGCGCTGGCCGCTGGCGAGCGGCCTATCGAGCTTCGCGATATGCCCGTCGACGCGCGCGCCGCGGCAGCGGTGGCCGAGGTCGCTGTGCAGCGCGTAGGCGAAGTCGATCGGCGTTGCGCCGGCGGGCAGGTCGATCACCTTGCCTTGCGGCGTCAGGACATAGATCGTGTCCTCGAGCTCCGGGCGCTTGATTGGAACTTCATCGCGCCACGCCAGCAGCTGCCGCAGCCAGGCGACCTTCTGCTCGAACTGCTTCGAAGCCTTGGCTTTTTCCTTGTATTGCCAGTGCGCCGCGATCCCGTACTCCGCCTGGCGGTGCATTTCCTCGGTGCGGATCTGCACTTCGAGCGTCTTGCCGCCGGGTCCCAGCACCGCGGTGTGCAGCGACTGGTAGAGATTACCCTTGGGGCGCGAGATGTAGTCGTCGAACTCCTTCGGAATCGGCTGCCACAGGTTGTGCACCACGCCGAGCGCGGCGTAGCAATCCTTCACCTCGGAGACGATCACGCGCAGTGCCCGCACGTCGTACAGCTCGGAGAAGTCGAGCTGCTTGGTGCGCATCTTGTTCCAGATGGAATAGAGGTGCTTGGGACGCCCCATGATCTCGGCCTTGATGTCCACCGCTCCAAGCTCCTGCACCAGGAGCTTCATCGCCCCTGCGATGTAGCGCTCGCGCTCGAGGCGCTTCTCGTCCAGCATCTGGGCGATGCGCTTGTAGAGCTCGGGCTCGAGATAGCGGAACGACAGGTCCTCGAGCTCCCACTTGAGCTGCCAGACGCCCAGCCGGTTGGCGAGCGGCGCGTAGATGTCGAGGGTTTCCCTGGCATAGGGCGCCCTCTCGGGCGACGGATTCTTGGCAAAGAACCTCAGCGTCTGGGTGCGGCTCGCCAGCCGGATCAGCACCACGCGCACGTCCTCGACCATGCCGAGGACCATCTTGCGCAGCACCTCGTTCTGCTCGCTGGGCGTGCCGCGGGTCGCGACGCGCAGCTGGTAGAGCTTCTCCACACCTGCCGCAAGCGCCGCGATCTCGTCACCGAAGGCCTCGCCCAGCTTTTCGGGTCCGTCGAGATACTTCGGCGCGGCGAACAGCACGCCCGCCGCCCGGCCGGGCGCGTCGAGGCCGATCGCGGCGAGGCTCCCCGCCAGGCCGAGCGCGTGGCTCCAGCAGGGCTCGCCGGTCGAGAGCACCTGCCCTGCGTAGAGCGGCTCGGCGAACTCCAGCGCCCGGCCGATGAGGACGCGCTCGGGCGCCGGCAGTCCCTCGGCCAGCGGGCCGAGCGCGGCGGCGCTCGATTGCGGATGCAGCTGGACTACGGAAACCATGAGGTATTTTACGGGCATGGGCTGGTTGACCGATTGGCGCCGCCGGCGGGTGCTCGAGAAGCACCGCATTGACGACGCGCTGTGGAACCACGCCACGGCGCGCCTGCCCTTCATTCCGAAGAGCCAGAAGCTGCGCGAGCTCGCGCTGCTGTTCCTCGCCGAAAAGCAGTTCACCGGCGCGCATGGCCTGGAAGTGACCGACGCGATGCGCGTCTCCATCGCGGCGCAGGCCTGCCTGCCGATCCTCGAGCTCGGCCTGGACTGGTACGCCGGCTTCACCGGCATCGTCGTCTACCCGGGGGACTTTCGCGTGCAGCGGCAGGAGACCGACGAACACGGCGTGGTGCACGAATGGGACGACGAGCTCGCCGGCGAGGCGATGCCGGGAGGACCGGTGGTGCTGTCGTGGGACGCCGCCGCCAACGATCCCGAGATCAACGTGGTGATCCACGAGTTCGCGCACAAGCTCGACATGCTGAACGGCGCCGCCGACGGCCTGCCGCCGCTGCACGCCGGCATGGATCGCGCCGCCTGGGCGGCGGCGTTCGAGGAGGCTTACGAAGGCTTCTGCGACGCGCTCGAGCGCGCCAAGGACACCTGGCTCGATCCGTACGCCGCCGAGCATCCGTCGGAATTCTTCGCCGTGATCAGCGAGGCTTTTTTCGAGCAGCCGGCGGAGACCCGCCGCCGCTACCCCGAAGTGTATGACCAGCTCAAGCTCTTTTATCGACAGGATCCGCTATGACGACCGTGCGCAAGATGACGCGATACGTTCCGCTCACGCGCGAAGAGTTCCGCAAGCGATTCTTCGAACGGTTCTACGACCCGGCATTCGACGACGTGCAGGCGGAGCTCGAGAAGGTGTGCGAGGTCGCCTGGGACGGCTACATCAAGTACCGCAAATCGCCGCGCTCGCAGCCCGCGGGGCCCGAATTTTCCGATCCTGCTTTCAAGCTGCCCGTCGAATGGCTTCAGACTCGCAGGGCAATCCAGGAGGCGGAGCTCAGGCAGAAAAGCCCCGCCTCGCCCTCCCGCATCCTGATCGTCAGCGGCGCGACGCGCAGTGAGCACACCTGCCCGGGCGAGGTCTCCAAGACGCGCCGGCTCGCCGATCGCGCGCGGCGCACGATCGAGGCGCAGGGCGGATTCGAGGTCGACTTTCTCGAGCTGTCGCAGCTCGCCGACGAGCCGTGGAAGGTGATCCATCCGTGCAAGGCCTGCGTCTCTACCTCGATGGCGCTGTGCCACTGGCCGTGCAGCTGCTACCCGAACCACGCGATGGGCCAGACCAACGACTGGATGGCCGAGCTGTACCCGCGCTGGGTGGCCGCGCACGGCATATTCGTGCTGTGCCCGGTGCACTGGTACCAGGCTCCCGCCAGCCTCAAGCTGATGATGGACCGGCTGGTGTGCGCCGACGGCGGCAACGCCGACCCGACGACGACGCGCGGCAAGGATCCTGCGGCGGCCAAGGCGCTCGAGCTCGCCGGCTGGCCCTACCCGCGCCACCTGGCGGGACGCGCGTTCGCGGTGGTCGCGCATGGCGATTCCCAGGGGCACGAGGGCGTGCGCGCCGCGCTCGTCGAATGGCTGACCGACATCGGCATGGTACAGGCCGGCGCCTCGGCGGCGGTCGATACCCTCATCGGCTATTACGAGCCCTACGCCACCAGCCACGACAAGCTCGACGCCCAGCCAGAGACCTTCATCCAGGTGGAAAACGCAGCGAGGAGCCTCGTCAACATGGTGCGCGCCATCCGCTCCGGCGCTTACCGCGCGCCCGACGAGGGGCTACGCAACCCCAGGCAAAAGTAGAAATTCCCGGGTGGCGGAAAGCGCGCGCCGCGCCCGCTCGCGCGCATCGAACGGACCGGTGTGCGGCACTTCCAGGCTGATCGGCAGATCGGGCGGCAGCGCGCCGAGCAGGCCGCGCAGGTCGAGCCCGCCTTCGCCCGGAAAGAGCCGGTCCTCGCGTGCCTGGCGCCGGATCTCTTCCATGCTCGCCGGCTTTTCCGCGCGCGCGTCGCAGAACTGCAGGTATCTGGTCTGCGTCGTTGCCAGGTCCTCGAACCGGTTCGCTTCGCGAAAGAAATGGATCGCATCGGCGAGCACCGCCGAATTGCGCCGTGGAGCGAGGCGCAGGATCCGGTTGGCCTTCGCGATCGTGCTGACTTCCACCCACGGCATCGGCTCGAGGTTCGCCGCGAGACCGTAGCTGCCCGCCAGGTCGCAGAGGCGGCCCCAGTTGTCGGCGAGGCGCGATGCGTCGGGATCGGCTCCGTGCACGAGCAGGTCGCTCGCCCGCAGGCGCGCCGACACGGCGAGCATCGGCTCGAAATCGGCGGCCCGCGTTTCCGGGCCGAGCCGGAAGACCTCCACGTCGAGGACTTTCATGCCGGTCGCGGCGAGGCGCTTTTCGATCGCGGCGACGTCGATTGCGTGCTGGTGCGGCTGCCCGGCGACCGGAATCAGGCGCAGGCCGACGAAGTCGTAGCCCGCTTCCGCCGCCACCGACACCTGGTCCTGCGGCGAAAGCTCCAGGACCGTGAGCGCCGCGAGGCCGATTTTCCGTGTCACGAGACTCGCTTGCGGAAGTGGGCCTCCATGCGCGCTGCGTCGGCCTCGAGGCCGGTGAACAGCTTGAAGGCGCCGATCGCCTGGCCGACATTCATGTGTCCGCCGTCGGCCGTCGCGCAGCCGATGCGCCGCGCCGCCTTCAGTAACGGCGTCTCCAGGGGCACATAGACGATTTCCGATACCCACAGAGAGGACCGCAGGAGCCCTTCGGCCAGCGGCATGCCGGGATTCGTTCCCATGCCGACTGGAGTCGCCTGGATGAGGCCGGTCGCGCCTTGCAGCGCCACTGTAGCGTCCGCGGCGGCGCTCGCCCGGGCGAATGCAAAGTCCTTATTCAGCTTCGCGGCCAAGACGTGCGCGCGCGAGGCGTCCTGGTCGACGATGACGAGTTGCCGCGCACCCAGGCGCAGCACGGCGTCGGCGCAGGCGGAGCCGGCGCCGCCGGCGCCGAGCAGGACCACGCGCGACAGGTCGGCCTTCGGAAGGGCGCGGCGGAAGCCCCAGCTCCATCCCGAGGCGTCGGTGTTGTAGCCGACGAGGCGCTCGCCTTTGCGTACCACGGTGTTGACCGCGCCGATCGCCTTCGCTTCCTCCGACAGCGAATCCAGCAGAGGGATCACGGCCTGCTTGCATGGATAGGTGATGTTGAGGCCGGCGAACGCCATGACTCGAACCGCTCGAATCAGCTCCGGCAGCGCTTCCACCCCGACGCCTGCCGCGTCGAGATCGATGAGCTGGTAATGCAACCTCAGGCCGTGATGGCGACCCTCTTCCTCGTGCAGCGCGGGCGACAGCGAGCGCTGGATGCCAGCGCCGATGAGCCCCAGAAGCACCTTGGTCATGTCGCGCCGAGGCGCCGCACCATCGCCTCGACCGCCGTCCTGTATCCGTCCGGCCCAAGGCCGATCAATATGCTCGTCGCGACCTTGAAAACCAGCGAATTGTGGTAGATCGGTTCGCGGCGGAATATGTTCGAGATGTGCAGCTCGAAGATGGGACCGGGGAACATCCTGAGCGCATCCATGATGGGGATCGAGGTGAAGCTCAACCCTGCCGGATTGATGACAATGCCCGCAGCCTTGTCGATGGCCTCGTGGATCCAGTCGACCAGCTGATACTCGGCGTTCGACTGCCGGAACTCGATCGGCCGGTCGCCGGCCGCCTTGCGACACATCGCTTCGACCTCCGCGAGCGTGGTGGTGCCATAGATCTCGGGTTCGCGCTTGCCGAGCCGGTTGATGTTCGGACCATTCAGTACGTAGATCGCCTTTTTCATGGAAGATCCTTCGGTATCAGCGAGTAGGCGGGGCGGTACAGCGCACGGCTGGCGCCGAGTGCGGCACCGTGCGCAGCGAGCGCATCATCGCTCAGTGGATCGGCGGCGACGGCCTGCACTGCCGGGGCATCGTACCCACAGACGAGCAAAACCCAATCCGCCGCGGCGTCCTTGCCGCGGATCTTCTGCTCGGTGGTCTGCGCGCCGGGTATCGGCTGCGACTCGAGCAGGTGCACGCCCGTGAGGCCCTTGGCGTCGGGCAGCGCAGGCATCGCCTCGCCGATCAGCCACTGCGAAAGCAATCGCGCGCTTCCCCGGGAAGGCGCAAAGCGGATGGTTGCGACGGCGTGAGCCACTACGCCGCCGAAGCTTGCGCGAACGCGGCACAGGCTGCGCACCATGTTGCGGTGATGCGGCATCATCTTTCGCGACCAGGGCGTCGGATGGTTCAGGCGCTCGAGGTATGCGCCGCCCGTGATCGTGGCGAGCTTCACGGCTTCGTAAAGCACGAAGTAGGACGGCTCGCCGGAAAGGGCGATCCAGCGCGTCCCGCGCAGGAATCCGGGGATCGCCAGCCGCTCGGGCATGTGCTCGCGCGAATGCCAGTCCTCCCACTCGGCCCGCATCTCGGGCGCCACGTCCCACCACATGGCGACTGCGGCCTTACCTAACACTAGCCCTTGTAGCCCAGGAGCCGCGGCACGACGAGCGTGAACCAAGGCACATAGGTAATCAGGAAGAGCGTGATGATCATGGAGATGTGAAACGGCACCATCTCCTTCACGATGTCCTTCAGCGGCACCCCCGTGATCTTGACCATCATCAGCAGCAGCAGGCCGTAAGGCGGGGAGCACAGGCCGATCATGACGTTGACCACCACCATTACGCCGAAGTGCACCGGGTCGATGCCCAGCGCATGCGCGGTGGGCAGGAGGACCGGGACGAAGATGAGCAGGATCGTCGTTCCCTCCAGGACGCAGCCCAGGATCAGCAGCAGGATGTTGGCGAAGAGGAGGAACATGACCGGCGAGAGCTCCGCGGCCTTCAGCGTCGCGGCGAGCGCCTTCGGGATGTTCTCCACCGCGATGACGTAGTTGAAGACCATCGCGCCGGCGATGAGCATGCCGATCGAGGCGGTGACCCGCGCGCTGCTCAGCAGTGCGTGGTAGCCGTCGCGCAAGCTCATGGTGCGGTAGAAAAACGCGGAAATCGCCAGCGAGTACATGGCGGCGGCTGCAGCGGCCTCCGTGGGCGTGGTCGCGCCGCTGTACAGGCAGACGAGCAGGATCACCGGCATCAGGAGTGCTGGAAAGCTCTCCAGGGTGATGCGCGGCAGCTCGCGAAGCGGGATGGGCGGCTCGACCGGGAAATTCCTGCGCTTGGCGACCATCGCGATCAGCGTCATCTGCGCGACGCCGATCAGGAGGCCCGGGATGATACCGGCGAGCAACAAATAGCCGATGGAAGTGTCCGAGATCAGCGCGTACACCACCAGCGGAATGGAGGGCGGGATGACGGGGCCCAGGACCGCGGAAGCCGCGGTCAGCGCCGCTGCGAAGGCGGGCGGGTAGCGCCCGTCCCTCGTCATCATGCTCTGCATGATCTTCCCCGAGCTCGCGGCATCCGCCAGGGCGGAGCCGGACATGGCGGTGAAGATCACGCTCTGCACCACGTTGACGTGCGCCATGCCGCCGCGGAAGCGCCCGACCAGCGCGTTGCAGAACCGCAGCAGCCTGTCCATGATGGCGCCGCTGTTCATGAACTCCGCGGCGAGGATGAAGAGCGGGATGGCGAGCAGCAGGAAGCTCGAATACATGCCGTTCAGCAGCTGCTCGGCCGCCGTGCCCATGTCCATGCCCTTGATCAGGAGATAGAGCACCGAGCCGCCGATCATGGCGTGGCCGACCGGCAGCCCGAGCATGCTGAGCGCCACGATCGCGAACACCGCGATCAGGAAGGCGACGGAGACGGTCATGAAGTCCGCGTCACAGAGTCCGCGTCATAGCCCGGAGGTCGCCTTGGTGGGGTCGGCCTCCTCCGGCGCCTTGCCCCGCACCACGTCCCAGAGCAGCCACAGGTAGCGCACGATCACCGCCACCACGAAGAAGAGATAGATCGAGAACAGCCAGTTCATGGGAATCTTGAGGTAGGAGGACTTCTCTACCTTCATGAAGCTGACGTAGCTGTAGGTCGCCGGCAGCGAAACGGCGTACAGGATCACGATCGCGACGCCGACGATCAGCGCCATCACCAGGCGGCCGCGCGGGCCGACCATGGAGGTGAGGAGATCGATGCGGATCTCCTCGCTCTCCTTGACCACGAACGCGGCGCCCCAGAGCACCATCCACAGCCAGGTGACGACGGTCAGCTCGGTGGTCCAGCCGGTCGGGAAGTTGAAGAAATACCGGAAGACGATCTGCACCATGAACGCGAAGAACATGACGCCGAGCAGACCGGCGAGCACGTTCTCCGCGAGGCGCCTCAGTTGGGTACCGAGCCAGCGCCCGACCTTGCGCACTTCCACGCCGCTACTTTATCGCGCTGATCTTCTCCAGCATCCCCTTCGGCCACTCCTTCGCCTCGTCGGAGGCGAGGTAGATCTTCTGGGCGTGCGCGCGGAAGGCGGCGACGTTCGGGGTGTAGATCTCGAGGCCATGCTGCTTCTTGAAGGTATCGGCCAGCTCCCCCTCGCGCTTCAGGTGCTCGTCCGTGCTCCACTTGAGCGCCTTGTCGACCGCGGCCTGCAAGGACTTCCGCTTGGCCGGCGGCAAGGAGTTCCAAAGCTTCAGATTCATGCACAGCAGGTCGTAGCCGATCAGGTGCGACGTGAGCACGATCTGCGACATCACCTCGTAGAACTTGACCGCGTTGACGTTGGGCAGCGGGTTGTCCTGGCCGTCGATCGCGCCGGTCTGCAGGCCAGTGTAGGTCTCGGCGAAGGCCATCGGCGTCGGGTTCGCGCCGAGCGAGCGGCCGAGGAGCTGCCAGGCGTCGCCCGGCGGCATGCGCAGCTTGATGCCGGCCATGTCGGCGGGCGTATTGATCTTCTTCTTCACCTTCAGGCCCACCTGCCGCGTGCCGAAGAAGGTCGGCCCCAGAACCTTGATCTTCACCTGCTCCTCGGCCTGCTTCTTGTACTGCGCGCCGAGCTCGCTCGACCAGAAGTTGAACAGGTGGTTCGCGTCGCGGAAGAGGTACGCCGAGGTCAGGATCGACCACGCCGTGATCTGCTTCGAAATGTCCTGCGGCGCGATGTTGCCCAGCTCCAGGTTGTCGCGCTGCAGGGCGACCAGCTCGGTGCCCTGCTTGAACAGCGACGCGTTGAAGAACGGCTCGACCTTGAAGTCGCTTTCGATGTCCTTCGCCAGCATGCGGATCATGTCCGCGCGGATGTCCTTGTCCGAGAACACCGCGGCGAAGCGCAGGGTCTTGGCCTGCGCCGAGACGGTAAACGATACGGGCAGCGCCGCTGACGCAGCGAGAGCGGCCCCTGCCTTGAGTGCCGCACGACGGTCGATCTTCTTGAAATCCATTTCGTTTCCTCCTATGTGTTCGTCAAGTATCTCAGGATCACCTCGGCGACCATTTCGCGCCGGCGGCCGACATCTCCCTTGGTGCCCATGTCGCGCTGGAAGATGGCGCCAAAGGTGTACTGGTTGGTGACGTTGAACATCCCCAGGGCGGCGATCGCCATGTGGACCTCCACCGGATCGACGTCCCGGCGGAACATGCCCCCGGCCTGGCCGCGCTCGATGACCCGCGCCAGCAGGTCGATGATCGGGCGATTCAAGGTGCGCATCGCCTTCGACTTCCTGAAGTGCCGCCCTCTCGCCTGGTTCTCGGCCACCACGATGCGCACGAAGTGCTGGTGGGAAAGGTAGTAGTCGAAGGTGAACTCGACGATGCGCCGCACGGCATCGCCGGGCGCCAGGTGGTCGAGGTCAAGCGTGCCCTCGGCCTCGCGGATCTCTCCGTACACCCGCTCCAGCACCGCGAGGTAGAGCCTTTCCTTGCTGCCGAAGTAGTAGTTGATGAGCGCTCGGGTGGTATGCGTGCGGGCGGCAATCGCGTCCATGCTCGCGCCCTTGAAGCCGCGCGCGGCGAACTCGTCGATCGCCGCGGCGACGATGCCGGCGCGGTTCGCCTCCGGCGCCTTCGGCTTGCGCATGGCAGCGTTGCGCACCTTCTCGCGTCCGCGCGCTTCACCTCTTGGCGTCAACGACATTGCCGGTAAAATTTAACAGGTTCGCCAATTCGCAACAACGCCGAGGTGGAGCGCGCGCCAAAATGACCGACCGAGAGCGCTTTGTTGGCACGGAGATGCCATGACGGTAAAGGAGCAGCTGCCCGAGCCGTCCAACCCGCTGGGCATCCACGGCATCGAGTTCATCGAGTTCGCCACCGCGCAGCCGCAGGCGCTCGGCGCGGTGCTGCAGAAGATGGGCTTCCAGCCGGTGGCGCAGCACCGCTCGCGCGAGGTCTCGCTCTACCGCCAGGGGACGATGAACCTCATCGTCAACGCCCACGACACCAAGGAACCGACGCCGGAGCTCAAGGCGATCGCGCTGCGCGTGCGCGACGCGGGGCACGCCTGGGCGCAGGCGCTCGCCATGGGCGCGTGGGAGATGCCGACGCGCGCTTCCGCCATGGAGCTGAATATCCCCGGCATCCATGGCGTCGGCGACAGCCTGATCTACTTCGTGGACCGCTTCCGCGACTTCTCGATCTACGACGTGGATTTCGTTTACCACGCCAATACCAACCGCCAACCGCCGGCGATAGCCGGCCTGCATTACTTCGGCGTGGTGCAGAGCATCTACGGCGACCGCACGCGCGACTGGGTCGACTTCTACCGGCATCTCTTCGGCTTCTCGGTGCTGCCCGAAGGGCAATATTTCGGCGTGCTGCCGAAGGGCACGCTGCTCGAGAGCCCTTGCCACAAGTTCTACCTGCAGCTGATCGAGCCGCCGCCCGGGTCCGAAGAGATCCATTGGGAGGAAGCGCTGGTGCGCATCGGCCTCGGCGCCCCCGACGTGCCCGCGGCGACCCGGACGCTGAAGGACCGCGGCGTCGTGTTCGTCGATCGCGGCCCGGTGCAGCCGAGCGAGAAGGGTGCGCTGACGCAGGTGTACCTCGGCGGGGTGACGTTCGAGTTGGTCGTTAGCCACCTGAAACCATGAATCTCGATCACTTCGGCATGGACACGATCACGCTCGCCGGGCCGCTCGAGGCCAAGCTGGCGGCGATCCGCGCCGCCGGCTTCACCCAGGTGATGCTCAACGCCAACGATCTCGCCGGCCACCCGGCGGGGCCGCAGGCGGCGATCGAGGCGGTGCGCACGAGCGGGCTGCGCGTCACCGGCTTCCAGGTGCTGCGCGACTTCGAGGGCTTGTCGGGACACCTGCACGCCTACAAGGTCGACATCGCCAAAGCGATGCTCGAGATGTGCCACGACCTCGGCTCGCGCGTGCTGCTGGTGTGCTCGTCGACCTCGGCGCACGCCACCGCCGATTTCGATGCGCTGAAGCAGGACCTGCAGAAAATCGCGATGCTGGCGGTCCCCTACGGCATCCGCATCGCGTACGAAGCGCTGTCGTGGGGGCGGCACGTGAGCGAGTACACGCAGGCCTGGGACGTCGTCGCCGAGGCCGACCGCGCCAACCTCGGCCTCGCGATCGACTCGTTCCACATCCTCGCCAGCGGCACGAGCACCGACCCGCTGGAGGAAGTCGTCGCGGGGAAGATCTTCCTGGTGCAGCTCGCCGACTTCATGTGGCAGGAGATCCGCTCGCGCGAGGAGCGCATCAACACCGCGCGCCACTTCCGCGTGTTCCCGGGCGAAGGCGTGCACAGCGCCGACGTGGCGCAGCTCGTGCGCACGCTCGACCGCCTCGGCTACCGCGGCGACTACAGCTTCGAGGTGTTCAACGACGACTACACCCAGCTGCCGGTCGCCGTGGTGGCCGAGCGCGCGCGGCGCTCGGTAAAATGGCTGACCGACCAGGTGTCGCGGCGCAGCCTGCCGCTGCGCGGGGCCGCGCATTGAATGCAATCGCTTCGCATCTACGACGAGCTTACCGCCGCACGCACGCGTTTCCTGCGCGTGGACGAGCTGTGCCGCCGTGCGGCCGAGAAGGGCGCTCTCCCCTCCGCTGACGAGCTCGCCGCCGAAGCACGCCTGCCGCTGAAGGAAAAGAAAGGATTGGAGAAAGCGCAGGGCCGCTTCCTCTCGGAGATTCTCGCGAACCCGGTCGCCGGGACCCACTTGTGTCATGCCATGCTTCTTCCCCGCGAAGATTCAAAGCAGAAACTGGAGGACTACAAGAAGAACGGCGAGCTGAAGCTCGACGGGGTGCACCTCAAGCGCCGCGGCAAGGCCTCGGTGCTGATGATGCGCAACCCGGCGTACCTCAACGCCGAGGACGAAACGACCCTCCCCGGCATGGAGATGGCAGTGGATCTCGCGCTGCTCGACCCGGCGACCGAGGTCCTGGTGCTTTGCGGCGACGTGGTGACCCACGCCAAGTACGCCGGCAAGCGCCTGTTCGGCGCCGGCATCAACCTCACGCACCTCTACGAGGGGAAGATCCGCTACCTCTGGTACCTGATCCGCGACCTTGGTTTCGTCAACAAGCTGTATCGCGGCCTTGCCTTCGAAAAAGATTCACCCGAAGTAACTTCCATGGAAAAGCTGTGCATCGCCGCGGTGGAAGGCTTCGCCATCGGCGGCCATTGCCAGATCCTGCTGACCATGGACTACACGATCGCCGCCGAGGACGCCTACCTGACCCTGCCGGCGCGCAAGGAGGGCATCATCCCGGGCGCGGCGAACCTGCGCCTGCCGCGCTTCGTCGGCGACCGCATCGCGCGCCAGGCGATCCTCGCCGAGCGGCGCATCGACTGCGCGAGCGCCGAGGGGCGGATGATCTGCGACGAGGTCGTGCCCGCCGGAAGAATGGACGACGCCATTGCCGCCATCGTCGAAAAGCTCACCTCCTCGGGCGTGGTCAGCGCGGCGGGCAACCGGCGCGCGTTCCGCGCGGGCGAGGAGCCGCTCGATACCTTCCGCCGCTATATGGCAATCTACGCCCGGGAGCAGGCGGACTGCCACCTGAGCCCGGCGCTGGTCGCCAACCTCGAAAGAAACTGGAAGAAAAAATGAAGATCCTGGTCCTGCACGGCCCCAACCTCAACCTCCTCGGCCGCCGCGAGCCGCACATCTACGGAGCGATGACGCTCGCCGAGCTGAACAAGAAGCTGCAGGCGCTCGCGCGCGAGCTGAAGGTCCAGTTGATCAGCTTCCAGTCGAACCACGAGGGCGAGCTGGTGGACATGCTCCACAAGCACATCGATACCGCGGACGGCGCGATCCTCAATCCCGGCGGCCTGACGCAGTTCGGCGTTTCCCTGCACGACGCGATCAAGTCGATGTCGTTCCCGGTGATCGAGGTGCACATGACCAACCGCCACGCGCGCGAGGAGTGGCGCGGCCATTCGATCATCTCGCCGGCCGTCAAAGGGATGGTCGAGGGGCTGGGGTGGCGGTCCTATACCGCAGCCCTGCGCGCGCTGGTCGAAACCGTCAAGGAAAAGTCGTAGCGGCACGAAGCGCGGGAACAAAGCGCGATGGGGGTGGCTGCTTTGTTGCGGGTCTGCAATCCTTGATCGCCCACGATTATGAGCAAGCTCCGTTTCTCCCTTGCGCTCGCGGCGGCCGCAGTGCCGCTGGCGTGGTGGTGGGCCGAAATCCCGGGCACGGACGGCGCCCCGCAAGCCACGCAAGCGCCCCGGGCGCTCGGCGCGTCCGAGCCGCTCCCGGTCGAGCTCCAGTTCCAGCGGCGCGCCCTGCTGGCCGCATCGCGCGATCCTTTTGGCACGCCGCCGAAGCCACCGCCGCCCAAGCGGGATTTGAGCCCCAGCGTAGAAGCTCCGCCGCCGCCGAAAGCGCCGCCGCTGCCCTTCCAGTACGACGGAAGCGGCGTGTTGCAGGGAAAAAGCTTCGTCTTCCTGAAGCGCCAGAACCGCACTTTCATGGTGAGCGCAGGCGACACGATCGAAGGAACGTATGGCGTGGAACGGGTGGCGCGGGATCGCGTGGTGCTGCGCTACCTTCCGCTCGGGATCCAGCAGGTGATGATGTACGCGACTGGGGCCGAGGGGCCGCCCGAAGTCGCGGATGCGCCGGAAGTCGGGCGCAGCGTCGCGTTGCAGGTCGACATGCCCGCTGAAGTCGTGTTGGGAGAGGAGTTCGTGGTCACGGTCGGCCTGCCCGCCGGCGCGCTCAAGGCCACCGTCGAGGTCGTGTACGACGCGGAGGTGCTGAGGATGGTGGGCGCGAAGCAGCGCCGGCCGGGACGGGCGATCGTGGAGGTGGCGGGCGGGAGCAGCGCCACGCGCGCGCAGGTGCGCTTCAAGGTGCTGGCGGACGTTCCGGTGTCCACCGAGATCGATCTGCAGGTGAACGCGACCGACGCCAACGGCAAGCGAGTCGCGGTGTGGGCGCCGTCCGCGCATACGGTGAGCCTGGTCCTGCCGGGCGCGTAAGCAAAGTACCGCCCGCCATCTGCTTTGGTAAGGCCCCGCGCCGTTGACCGCGCAGGCGGGGCCTCCTACAGTTTTGGAATAGGGTTCTACCTGATAGAACTCTGCCAACAACGCGGGAGACAAGCGCAATGAAACTCAAGCTCATGGCGTCGGGGGTGATCGCTGCCGGCCTATTCACGCTGTCGCCGAGCGTGCTCACGCACGACGATGATGACGACGACGGCGGCCGCCACCACGGCAAGCGCCCGCCCGCGGCCGCGCTCAAGGATTGCTGCACGCCGGGAGACAAGGACTACCCCACCCATAGCGGCAATCTGGGCAACCAGGGCTATTCGGCGCTGACGCAGATCAACAAGGGGAACATCAGGCGGCTCGGGCCGGTATGGCGAACGCACGTTTCGGCCGAACCGCCCGCTACCGATCACACCGGCCAGCAGACCACGCCGATCGTGGTCGATGGCGTTATCTATCTCGACACGCCGAACGGGAGCGTCATCGCGGTCGACGGCGCCACGGGCGCCACCAAGTGGAAGTGGACGCCGACGGCGTTCGGCACCAACGGCACGCGCCGCGGCGTCTCGGTCGGTGACGGGAAGGTGTACACGCTTGCCGACGGCAATCGCGTCGTCGCCCTGAACAAGGACACAGGATCGCCGTTACCGGAGGACGGCGGCTGGGTCGTACAGCCCACGGGCCCCGGCGGCGCCTCTCTCGGCAACATCGAAAAGGTCGCCACCGTTTATCACGACGGCATGGTGTATGTGGGCACCAATGATGGCAACCGCAATGCAGCGTTCGCCTTGAAATCGAGTGACGGCAGCATGGTTTGGTCGTTCTATGGTGGTGCGGACTATGGAACGGTGGTCACCGATGTGAACGGCAATACGGTCGACGCTGGCGCCACCTGGGGGCCGCCGAATCCCGCTAATGGCCTCAGTTGTGCGGTCACTGCCGGTGTGTCGCCATGGATCCATGGGGCGCTCGATCCTGAGCTCGGCATGGCCTATTACAACTTCGGCAACGTTCGCAGCTGCCGCTCGTCGCAGGACGGAGAACTGCGTCCCGGTGAGAATCTGTTCGGCAACAGCGTCGTCGCGGTGGACCTGAAGACCGGCGCGTACAAATGGCACCACCAGTCGATTCGCCACGACGTCTGGGACATGGACAACGTCCATGCGCTCCTGCTGGCCGATGTGCGGATCAACGGCCGGGAGCGCAAGGCGATCTACCACGGCAGCAAGTCGGGGCATCTGTTCGTGCTCGACCGAACCAACGGCAAGGCGCTCCTGCCGATCAACGAAGTGCCCATGACGGTGGATTCGCGGCAGAAGAATTGGCCGGCGCAACCATTCCCGACCCGTTTCCTGCCGCACTGCCTCGTCTGGCAGGCGCTCGATCCGAAGAACGTCCCGGGCGACCCGTGGCGCGCGGTGCCGAACTACAACGGCTATCAGCCCGATGCGTCAGGAAATTTGGTCTACACCGAGCCCAACTACCTCGACCCGGACAAGCCCTTCTTGACCATCCCGGCAGAGTACGGAGCGACGCACCGCAAGGGCTGCATGTACGACACGCACTGGGACCTGCCAGTCCTCTCGACCACCAGCCAGAACGGCGGACCCGACTGGTCGAGCTATTCCTTCAGCCACAAGCGCGGGCTGATCTTCCTTCCGTACGGCGTCAACCCAGTCGCACATTGGCGCGGCGCCGGCGGCAACGGCCAGCGGGCCATCGGGCAATATCAGACGGGCGGCATCCTCGCGCTCGACGCCTCGACCAACAAGGTGCGCTGGACGAACCACCTGGGCCTCGACATGGGGCACGGCCAGGGCCCGCTCTCGACCGCGAGCGACCTGCTTTTCGTCGGCCAGTTCGACGGCAATTTCGTCGCGCTGGACGCGGTGACGGGCAAGGAGCTGTGGCGCTTCCAGACCGGCGCGGCCATCAGTGCAGGTGCGATCACGTACGCGATCGACGGCGAACAATACGTCGCCATCTTTTCCGCCGGCACCGGCATTCCCTACGGCAACTCCATCACGGAAGGTGATTCGCTGTGGGCGTTCAAGCTGGGCGGCAGGTACAAGACGGCCTCGGGGAGCAGCGAGGATCCGACACCGGCGCCGCTCAGGATTCGCCGCCCTGTCGGTGGCAACCCGGTGGAAGGCATCACGGTGAACAACACGATCTACCTCGCGCGAGCGTCCAGGACGACGGACACCGCTGCCGCGCGGGATGGCGTAGCCGCGGGCGCGATGAATCCGACGCACCTGCGCGTTCCGGTGGGCACAACCGTCACGTTCCTCAACCCGGGGGCAGCGACCTTCCCGAGCTTCCCCAACCAGAAGCCGCACTGCGCGACCCAGTTCTTCGAGGGGTTGTTCAATCCGAGGTTGAATCCGGGCGAGAGCTTCCAGTACACGTTCACCCGTGCAGGCGAATACTTCTTCAACGACTGTACCGATCCGCGGCCGACCGGCAAGGTCGAGGTCTACCTGACGCCGCAGGACGTGCCCAACGCTCTGCATTTCTTGTGGGGGACGCTGGACCTCGGTTCGTGGTCGGGTCTGTTCACCGACGTGCACGGGGTCGTCACGGCGTTTTTCAGCATCCCGGCTGGCTACACCTTCGATGGGGAGGTCAAGCTCAAAACCCCGCTGAGCACTACGCTGTTCGATCCGGTATACGCGAACGCGGTATTGCATGACAGGCTGCTGGTGGCCTACTTCAGGAAGTCCGACATAGACAACAATATTCCTCAGGGCGACTCCGTTCCCCTCGTGCTCATGGTGAACGTCATCCATGAGGGACAGCAGAAGCAACTCATGTCCACGCAACTCGTGAGGGTCGTCAAGTAGCAAGGTCGTGTGCGACGCGAGGGGCCACGCCCCTCGCGCTCCCCAACGCGCAGGGTATCGAGGCGCTCTAGCGATACTCGTTGGTCCGTTATCCTCGCGCCGCCTCTTTGGCGCTCAGGGTATAAAAGACAGGCGATAGAACGCCGCGGCAGGTTCGTTCGCGACGGCGGGGGAGCGCCCGCAGCCGTACGGATGGTTTCCTCGACGGTGAGAACCGGATCGTGGCCATGGCGTGCCCTACACACGCCCCGAAGCTCGCCCGCACGAGGCACAGGCTGCGCACCATGTTGCGGTGGTGCAAGCCGGGCGAGTCGTTCAAGTACACCTTCAAACAGAAGGGCGAGTTCTTCTTCAACGACTGCTTCAGCCCGCGCCCGACGAGCAAGATCGAGGTTTACTGATTCCCAGTAGTGGCATCGAGCCCCGCCGCGACGGCGTGGCTTTTTTGCCTTACTTCGCCGGGACTGCGTCGGTGAGCCGGTAGAAGATGCCGGTGGGATCGTCCTTCAGTACCGATAGCCTGCCGGTCACGGTCACCGCATCGTCGGTATAGGCCAGGGGGCGCTTGGCGCGCACCTCGACAACAGCCTCGGGACCGCCCGGCATGCAGAACGAGCAAGTCGGCGGCACCGCCGACAGGACGAAGAGCGCGTGCTTCTCGCCCACGTCGAGCGGCAGCATGAATCCCTGCACCTTCACTTCCTTCTGATCGAGCGCGGCGAGCGCCGGCGAGAAGCGTGGGACGATCCGGTTGGCTGAGCGCGTCAACTCGACCTGGGCGAACGTCTTCCAGGGCACAACTTCCTGGGCCTGCGCCGCGAGGGCGACAACTCCCAAAAAAAGCGCGGCGCCGAGGCGGCGCCGCGCGTTGCTGGCTTTCAACTTCCGGTCAATCGTCGTCGTCGTGATGGTGGCTATGGGTCGTGCAGAAAGGCTGTATCCCCATGGCCGACAGGATGCCGTTCGTGATCAGGCTCTGGAATTGCGGCTGACCCGGGAAGCCCGAGCCGTCCGTGAACGCAGCGCCATCGTGGCCGAGCGTCGTGACCCACACCCGCCCGCCGTCGTAGTACTGGCACCAGGCCACCGGGTGGAACTTGCCGTGGCCGGGATGGATTTCGCGCCGCGTCGCGAGGGTCTCTTCGTCCACGTTCACCAGGAACTTCACCTTAGTGGGAAATGGACGCAGGTTGTACCACTCATCCCTGAAGGGCCAGCGCCCCGGCAGATCGGCTGTCGAGCTGTCTTTGTTGACCACGACCGCGTCGCCATTCTGGTTCGCGCCGTGATCGTAGTAGTTGGCGTTGCCCAGCAGGCCTTCGTAGTAGGGCCAGTTGTACTCGGTGCCGAACGCGTTGTGGATGCCGACAAAGCCGCCGCCCGCGCGCATGTACTGGCGCAACGCGGTCTTGGCCGCATCGAGGTGCGCGCTCGTGGACGTGTTGATCGCGAGCGCGGGGTCGATCGCGCGACCGTGGGCAAAGAGCGTGTCCCGGCTGGTGCTGGCGAAGATGACCGCCCGGTAACGATGCAGGTTGGTAATACGAGTGACATCCTCGGTCCAATCGGCTTCTACGCCCTTGGCTTTGAGCCAGCGGATCAAAGCTTGCTGCACGGTGTTGCAACTCACAGGGTTCTGCCCCCCCTGTGGCACGCACCCCGGAGCCGTCAGCGGCGGGTTGAGTCCAGCGGCAAGACGCGGACCCAGGTTGGCGTGGCGCGGGCCTGCGGTGCGGGTATAGATGAGCACCCTCGGCGTCGGGTCGCGTTCCTCGTGCGCCCAGTCGTGGTAGCACTTCGGGTTGGTCCCGCGGCATACGCCGTAGTCGAAGTCGCCGGAGATCTTCGGGTCGTTCAGGTCCGGGTTGCTGCCGCTGCGGGTGCTGTCCCGGCCCCGGTCCCCGTTCGCGAGCGCGGCGGTCGAAAGGCCCCCTAGCAAAACCAGCGCGGCCGTCAGGGCGGTCCCTGCGTTTGCGCGCATCGTTTTTCCTTCCCTGTTCATGATTTCTCCTCTGTAGACGTCGCCTTCTTATAGCAGCGGGTGCACCAAAACGTCAGCGGGTAGGTGCTTTGGTGGCGAGGAGAATGCAACAAGGTTCTGCTAGGCAGAACACCCGAAGTCGCTAACGGCCGGCGCGCGCTCCGCTGGCGGGGGCGCGGTAGCTCTTCCCGGCGGCCGGGGCATGCGCGGCGCGCAGCGCCTTCGCCGTCTTGGACCAGGCGGCGAACTGCGGCAAGTCCGGGTCGCCGCCCAGGACGCGGCACAGGTTGCGCGCATGGTGGAACAGCACCGGCAGGATGCTCTGCACGCCCATCGCCTCGATCCGGTACCTCGGTCCGGAGACGCTGAGCGCACCGACGAACTTCTGGTCCGGGCCGAGCACCGGACAGGCCACCGCGGCGGTTTCCGGGTCGCGTTCCCCGAACGAGGCGGCATACATGTTCTTGCGGATCTGGTCGTAGCGCTCGCCGGTCAGCCCGCTGAACGCGAGGATCACGTGCCCGGCGGCGCCCACCGTGAGCGGCAGCCGGTCGCCGACGTGGATCGAATCGCGCACCGCGCGCGGCGATTCGATCCGGTGCAGGCACAGGCGCTGGGCTTCGTCGCGCACATAGAAGGACGCGCCCTCGTGCAGCTCCTCCACGATCTGCCTGAGCGTCTGCGGCACTATGTCGGCGGTGCCGAAGTTCTTCTGGTACAGGGCGCCGAGCGACAGCACCTTCGAGCCGAGCCGGTAGGTGCCGTCCTCGGCGCGCAGCAGATAGCGCGCTTTCTCGAGGGATTTCGCCAGGCGAATCACCGTGCTCTTATAGAGGCCAGTGCGCTTGGCGAGCTCCGCCAGCGTGAGCTTGCGATCGTTGTCGGTAAAGGCGTCGAGGATCGCGAGAGCGCGGTCGACGGCGGCGACTCCGGCTGCGGCAGGCATGAAGCTAGCCGTCGATGACCCTGATTTTCATAGGGAACACTGTATACCACAGCCGCCGGCAGCTCGTCTTTCCCTTCGTCCGTGCGGGCACGCTGCGGCGCACTAAACCGGGGAGCGCCAGCGGCCGCGGCGCGCGGTGCCTGGCGGGGATTTCCGACCTCTTGCGGGCGTTTCGCAAAATAGAATAGTGTTATGTTGGGCAATACGCCGGGAGCGGGGAGGAAGGTGCAAGCGTCCGAGCAGCTGCGGAGGTACGACCATCACATCGGCGGCGCAACCGTTCCTCCCGGATCGCGCGCCTACCTGCCGACCGAGGACCCGTTCACCGGCAAGACCTGGGCGCTGATCGCGCGCGGCAATCCCGCGGACGCGCATGCGGCCGTCGAGGCCGCCGATGCCGCGTTCCACGGGCCCTGGTCGCGGCTGAGCGCGACCGAGCGCGGCCACCTGCTGTGGAAGCTGGGCGACCGGGTGCAGGCCGAAGCGGCGCGGCTGGCCGAGATCGAGCGGCGCGACAACGGCAAGCTTGCGACCGAAGTGCTCTCCCAGGTGAAATACATGGGGGATTACTTCAAGTACTACGCCGGCCTCGCCGACAAGGTGCAGAGCCATGTCATCCCGACCGACAAGAAGGGCGTCTTCACCTATACCAGGTTCGAGCCAAAGGGCGTGGTGGTCATCATCACGCCCTGGAACTCGCCGCTGACCCTGACCAGCTGGAAGCTCGCCCCGGCGCTCGCCGCCGGGTGCACCGCGGTGATCAAGCCGTCCGAATTCACCTCGGCGTCGATGCTCGAGCTGGCCGAGCTGTTCCTTCAGGCGGGATTCCCCAAGGGCGTGGTGAATGTGGTGACCGGCCTCGGGCCCGAGGTGGGCGAAGCGCTGGTGACGCACCCGAAGACAGCGCACATCGGCTTTACCGGCGGCGACGCCGCCGGCCGCAAGATCTACGAGCTCGCCGCGCGCCACCTCAAAACGGTCACTCTTGAGCTCGGCGGCAAGTCGCCGAACATCGTGTTCGACGACGCCGACCTGCCGCAGGCGGTGAAGGGCGTGGTGTCCGGGATCTTCGCCGCCTCGGGACAGAGCTGCCAGGCCGGCTCGCGCCTGCTGGTGCAGAAGACGATCCACGACCGGTTCGTGCAGATGCTGGTCGACTTCGTGCGCAGCGCCAAGCTGGGCGACCCCGCGGCGGCGGACACGCAGATCGGCCCGATCGCCACCCGCCCGCAGTTCGAGAAAGTCCTGCGCTATATCGACATCGCAAAGCAGGAGGGGGCGCGCTGCGTGCTGGGCGGCAGGAGCCGCCCGGAGCTCGGCGCCGGCCTGTTCGTCGAGCCCACGATCTTCACCGGCGTGCGCAACGACATGCGCATCGCGCAGGAGGAGGTGTTCGGCCCGGTGCTGGCGGTGATTCCCTTCGAGGACGAGGACGACGCGATCCGCATCGGCAACGATGTCGCCTTCGGCCTCGCCGCTGCGGTCTGGACCCGCAGCCTGCATCGCGCGATGCTGCTCACCGAGAAGCTGCGCGCAGGGACGGTCTGGGTCAACAACTACCGCGCGACCAGCTTCACTTCGCCGTTCGGCGGCTACAAGAACTCCGGCATCGGGCGCGAGTCGGGAACCGAAGCGATCCGGGAGTATCTGCACACGAAGACGGTGTGGATCTCGACCGACCTCGACGTTCCCAATCCGTTCGTGCGCCGCTGAGCCCATGACGCAAGCCCTGTCCGGGATCCGCGTGCTTGACCTGAGCAACGTGCTGGCCGGTCCGCTGTGCGCCTACCAGCTCGCGCTCCTCGGCGCGGAGGTGATCAAGGTCGAGGTGCCGAAGGGCGGCGACCTGGCGCGCCAGCTCGGCGCCGATGCCGAGCTCAACGCGCGCCACATGGGAGCGTCGTTCCTCGCCCAGAACGGCGGCAAGAAGTCGATCACCGTCAACCTCAAGTCGGAGGCCGGCAAGGAGGTGCTGCGCCGGCTGGTGCGCACCGCCGACGTGCTGGTCGAGAATTTCCGGCCGGGCGTGATGGACCGGCTCGGGCTCGGCTACCGCGAGCTGCGCGAGTTCAATCCGTCGCTGGTCTATTGCGCGATCTCCGGTTTCGGCCAGAACGGCCCGATGAAGGACGCGCCGGCCTACGACCAGATCATCCAGGGGCTGTCGGGCATGATGAGCGTCACCGGGAACGAGGACTGCGGCCCGATGCGCGCGGGCTACCCGGTGGCTGACACCGTCGGCGGCATCACCGCGGCGTTCGCGATCGCCGCCGCGCTGGTGCGGCGCCAGCGCACCGGCGAGGGATCGCTGATCGACGTTTCGATGCTCGACTCGGCGATCGTCAGCCTCGGCTGGGTGGTCTCGAATTATTTGATCGCGGGCGTGGCGCCGCGCGCCATCGGCAACGAGAATTTCACCGCCGCGCCGTCGGGCACGTTCAGGACCGGGCGCGGCCTGCTCAACATCGCCGCGAACAAGCAGGAGCAGTTCGAGGCGCTGGCCAAGGCGCTCGGCCGCGAGGACCTCCTCGCCGACCCGCGCTTTACCGCGCGCGAAGCCCGCAAGTGCAACCGCGCCGCGCTGACCCGCGAGCTCGAAGCGGCGCTCGCGCAGCGCTCGGCGGCGGAATGGGAAACGACGCTCAATCGCCTCGGCGTGCCCGCGGGCCGGGTGCTCACGGTGCCCGAGATCCTCGAAGCGGCGCAGATCAAGGAGCGCGAGCTGCTTCAGGTGTTCGACAGGACGCCCGGCGTGGACCGCAGCATCACGCTGGCGCGCTGCGGCTTCAAGATGTCGTGCGGCGATCCGGCCGTGTCGGCGCCGCCGCCGCAGCTCGGCGAGCACACGGCGGAGATCCTGCACGCGATCGGCTACAGCAGCGCCGAGATCGGCCGCCTGCGGCAGGCCGGCGCCGTCTAAGGAAAGGAGAATCACGATGAACCAACCGCGCGATCTCAAGGGAATGCCCCAGGCAGCGACGAGCGACCTCGTCTCGCACCAGCTGGTGAAATACCTCGAGGAGCGCGGCGTCGAGCACGTGTTCGGCCTGTGCGGCCACACCAACATCGCGGTGCTCGCGGAGCTCGCGAAAAGCTCGATCAAGTTCGTCAACACGCGCCACGAGCAGGTCGCGGCGCACATGGCCGACGGCTATGCGCGGGCCAAGCGCCAGACCGCGGTGGTGCTCAGCCACCTCGGGCCCGGGCTTACCAACGCCTCGACCGGCGTGGCGAACGCGTCGCTCGATTCGATCCCCATGGTCGTCATCGCGGGCGACGTGCCGAGCCACTACTACGGCAAGCATCCGCACCAGGAAGTCAACCTGCACGCCGACGCTTCGCAGTACGAGATCTACCGGCCGTTCGTGAAGCGCGCGTGGCGCGTCGAGCGGCCGGATCTCTTTCCCGAGATCATCGACAAGGCCTTCCAGCTCGCGGGAAGCGGCCGGCCCGGGCCGGTGCTGGTGTCGGTGCCGATGGACATCTTCTCCAAGCCGGTCGATCCGGCGCTGTTCCAGCGCCTGGCGCACCACACCAAGACGCTGCACAAGCCGTCGATCGACGACGAGACCGCCGCGCGCATGGTGGAAGCGCTCGCCGGCGCATCGCGTCCGGTGATCTACGCCGGCGGCGGCGTGCTGCTCGCCGACGCCGCCGACGAGCTGCGCGAATTCGCCGCCCATTTCTCGATCCCCGTCGCGCACAGCCTGATGGGCAAGGGCGCGCTTCCGGACGACCACCCGCTGACGCTCGGCATGACCGGCTTCTGGGGCACCGAATTCATCAACCGCAAGTGCCGCGAGGCGGACTACGTGCTCGGCCTGGGGACGCGCTTTGCCGAGGCGGACTGCAGCTCCTGGGACCCACGCTTCACGTTCAGCATGCCGCCAACGCGGCTCGTCCAGATCGACATCGACCCGGCCGAGATCGGCCGCAACTTCCCGGTCGAGATCGGCGCCGTCGCCGACCTGAAGCAGGCGCTGCGGGTCATGCTGCGCGTGGCGAAGCAGCTCTACCCGGCGAGCCGCCGTAACGACGCCCTGGTGAAGGAGATCGCGGCGTATCGCAGGATGTTCGCGCAAAGCAACGAGGCGCACATCCGCAACGACGCCTACCCGATGCGGCCCGAGCGCATCCTTGCCGAAGTGCGCGAGGTGCTGCCGCGCGACGCGCTGATCACCACCGACGTAGGCTGGAACAAGAACGGCGTCGGGCAGCAGTTCCCGGTGTATACGCCGGGCACCATCTTCACTCCCGGCGGCTACGCGACGATGGGGTTCGGCGCTCCCGCCGCGCTTGGCGCCAAGCTCGCCTGCCCGGAACGCACTGTCGTCGCGCTGGTGGGCGACGGCGGCTTCGGCCAGAACCCGGCGATGCTCGCGACCGCGGTCGAAGCCGACATCCCGGTGGTGTGGGTGGTGATGAACAACTATGCCTTCGGCACGATCGCCGGCCTGGAGATGGCGCATTACGGAACCGCGTTCGGCTGCGTCTTCCGCAAGGACGGCAAGCCGTACTCGCCGGATTTCGCGGCCATCGCGCGGGCGTACGGCGCGGAGGGCGTGCAGATCGGCGCCGCGCGCGAGTTCAAGCCTGCCCTGGAGCGCGCGATTCGATCCAGCCGGCCGTTCGTCATCGACGTCGCCATGCTCAACGAGCCGGTCCCGACCGGAGGGCACTGGAACATCAACGACATCTACTCGCCCGGTCGCCAGGCATCGCACGTGGCGATCGACTATGCCGCGACCCCGGCGGCCAAGTAGGCAGGAGGCGAGATGTCCGCATTGCGGCGCGCCGCTCGCGGTCACCGACCTGGTGCCCCCCCACGAGCCGCTCAGCGCAGCGCAGCTGCGGGTGCTCGCTTTGTTGAATCGGGGGTTCACCACGAGCGAGATGGCGCGAGAGCTGGGCATCGCCGTTGGCACCGTGCGCTGGCACCTGAATCACATTTTCGACCGGTTGCGCGTGCGCAATCGGACGCAGGCCGTGGTGAAGGCGCGCGAGCTGCGCCTGCTGTGAATGTACTAGTACACCCCTATCATTTGCTAGGCGACGAAGCGGACATGCACGGGTAGGTTGGAACGGGGAGGAGGAGAGAGAAATGCTGAACGAGCCGGCGGTTCTGCCGCTGCCGGAACCGGTACGGGCCGCCGCGGACGAGGGCGCCGTGCTGCAGGAGGAGTTCGAGCGCGCCCAGCGCGTGGCGAGCGGCCAGATCGGCGCCCAGGACCTCGACTGGCTGAGCAAGGGGTTTGCCGCGTTTCTCGCCAACGGCGGCGCGCTGCCTCTCGAGCGCTGCCTGCGGCTGCCGTGGAAAGACGGCGCGCTGCGCCGCGCCTGCCGCGACTACTGGCTGCGAAGAGCGTGGAAGCTGGTCGGCGGCGAGCTCTCGCCCTGGCGGCGCTCCGAGGTCCTCGCGCTGACGGTGCGCAACTTCTCCAGCCGGCAGTGGGTACGCTGGCGAGGACTGCAGGGAGTTCCGCCCGAAGCCGGCGACCTGGAGTCGGCGCTGTTCCACGCCTTCCGCGCGAGCGAGCGCATCCCGACGACCGCCATGCAGCTCCACAACATCGCGCACCACCGCCGGCATACCTGAAGTGACGGATGCTGAAGGTCTGACGAAGGACTGGTGGCGCACCGGGATCATCGAGATGGGCCCCGGGACCATCCGCTTCCGCGGCTATGCCATCGAAGAGCTGATCGGCCGCATCAGCTTCGCGCAGATGATCTGGCTCATGACGCGCGGCGAGCTGCCGACCCCGGCGCAGGGCAAGTTGCTCGAAGCGGCGCTGACCGCAGGAGTCGACCACGGGCCGCAGGCGCCCAGCATCGCGATCGCCCGCATGGCGGCGACGTGCGGCGTCGGCCTCAACAATGCGATCGCTTCGGCCCTCAATGTCCTCGGCGACGTGCACGGCGGCGCCGGCGAGCAGGCGGTCGAGCTATTCGAGGCGATCGCCGAGCGCGTGGCCCGCGGCGAAACCGAAACCGCGGCGGCGCAGGCAGCGCTGGCGGAGTTCACTGCCCAGGGCGGCAAGTTCGTCCCCGGATACGGCCACCGCTTTCATCCGGTCGATCCGCGCGCGCCGCGGCTCCTCGAGCTGGTCGACGCCGCGGCTCGCGAGGGTGTGGTCGATGGCCGCTTTGCCCGCATCGGGCGGGCCGTCGAGGCCGCGCTCGCCGAACGCAAAGGCGGCAAGCGCATTCCGATGAACATCGACGGCGCAACCGCCGTCATCTATGCCGAGCTCGGCTTCCCCGCCCCGCTCGCGCGGGGTCTCTTCTGCCTGTCGCGCGCGGTCGGCATCCTCGCCCACGCGTGGGAGCAGACGCGCCAGGGGGGACGCAACAAAGGGCCGATCCCGCGCCAGTACATCCCGACCTACGACGGGCCGGGCTCGCGCCGCCTGCCAACCCGGGACTAGAAAGACGGAATGCGCGGGCGCATGGCCAGGCCCGACTGCAAGCCTTCCTCGTAGCGCTGCCGGTCGAGCTGGCCGCTGCAGCGCTCGGCATAGCGGCCGGCTTGCGAATCCGCGCCGAGCCGGCCGTCGCGCTGGCCGATCGAATACCAGTCGGCGCCGCAGTCGATCCCGCCGGTGCCGGCGCAGCCGGCCATGATTGCGCAGCCCGCTGCGAGTGCAAGAACCTTGTTCATCGCACGACTCCCGTGAAGTAATAGCATCCGCGGATGGGCGCAGTGTGCCTGATCGTCGTGGACGTTCAGAACGACTTCTGCCCCGGCGGCGCGCTCGCGGTTCCGAAGGGCGACGAGGTCCTGCCGGTCATCAATCGCCTCGCGGCGCGCTTCGAGCACGTGGTGCTGACCCAGGACTGGCATCCGCGCGGCCACGCCTCCTTCGCCTCGTCGCATTCCGGCAGGAGGCCGTTCGAGACCATCGAGCTTCCCTACGGCAGGCAGGTGTTGTGGCCCGATCACTGCGTTCAGGACACGCGGGGAGCGGAATTGCACGCCGGCCTCGCGATCGCGCACGCGCAACTTCTGATTCGCAAGGGCGTACACCGCGAGATCGACAGCTATTCCGCGTTTCTCGAGGCGGACCGCAAGACCGCCACCGGCCTCGCGGGGTACCTGAAGGAACGAGGGTTCGAGTCCCTCCTTGTCTGCGGCCTCGCCACCGATTTCTGCGTCGCCTGGACGGCGCTCGACGGCCGCCAGGCCGGGTTCCAGGTGAGCGTGATCGAGGACGCCTGCCGCGCGATCGATCTCGAGGGCTCGCTCGAGCGCGCGTGGCGCGAGATGGCCGCCGCGGGCGTGCGCCGGATCCGCTCTGCACAATTCGAAAAATAGCGGGATTGCGTCACGCTGCCGCGGCGTTTTTCAGGCTGCGATGACAGACCTTAACCCCCGATCTTTCAAGGCCCTGCTAAGTTCGGCGCGTAGACCGAAAAGCGGCTCGCTCCGCGTGGCCGGGTTGTCAAAAAAGAAGGGTTCTGCGTGTTCCATGGTATGAAAGAAACGATGGAAATGGACGAGGTCCGCCCCGAAAACAGGCACATCGTGCTCGGCGGGCTGCGCGACGCCCTCGTCATGATGGTCGACGACGATTCGATGGTGATCGAGCTTACCCAGGCGTTTCTCGAGAAAGCCGGGTACCGGCGGTTCGTGTCGACCGACGACTCCTCCAACGCCGTCGCCATGCTGCTGCGCGAGCTGCCGGACGTCGTGCTCCTCGACCTCAACATGCCCCGCGTCAGCGGCTTCGACGTGCTCGCCAGCATGCGCGCCGATCCGGTGCTGAAGCACATTCCGGCGATCGTCATGACCTCTGCAGACGATCCCGAAACGCGGCTGAAGGCGCTCGACCTCGGGGCGAGCGATTTCCTGCGCAAGCCGGTCGATCCCAGCGAGCTCGCGCTGCGGCTGAGAAATACCCTCGCGGCCAAGGCGCACCGCGAAGCGATCCGCAAGGCGTTCGTGCGCTACGTCTCGCCGCGCCTCGCCGAGGGCATCATCAACGATGCCTCCGCGCCGTTCGCCTCCCCGGCCCAGCGCGCCGAGATGGTGGCGCTGTTTGCCGACCTGCGCGGCTTCACCCGCATCACCGAGACCATCGGCGTGGAGCACGTGGTGGAAATGCTGAACGAGTATTTCACCGTGCTGACCGAAGCGGCTTACCAGCACGACGGCACGATCTTCAACATGGCGGGCGACAGCCTGCTGGTGGGTTTCAACGTGCCCTTCCTGCAGGCCGATGCCGCGGCGCGCGCGTGGCGCACCGCCGTGGACATGGTGGCGCGCTTCGGGGCGGTGGCGGCGACCTGGCGCGCACGGCACGGCGTCGCCACCGGAGTGGGCATCGGCATCTGCCAGGGCCCGGTGATCATCGGCAACGTGGGCTCGCCGCACTACATGAGCTACACCGTGATCGGCAATCCGGTGAACACCGCGGCGCGTCTCATGGAGACGGCGCAGATGGGCGAGGTGCTGGTCTCGAGCGACTTCTACGAGGAGATCCGCCGGCTCGTGCCCCAGGGCCGGGCCGAAGCGCGCGGCGAGGTGGCCCTGCGCGGCAAGGCGGAGACGGTCAAGGTCTACTCGATCCGCCCGTAAGTGTGGTTCGCCTTCTTGATGCTCATTTTCGAGAAGTGATTGGGCATTTCTTCGAACCAAGATAGGCGATGAGGTCCGCGCGCTCTTTGGGGTCGTCCACCCCGGCATAGGTCATCGTGGTTCCCGGCACCGCCTTGAGCGGATCGGCGAGGAAGCGGTTCAGGGTTTCCGTGCTCCATACCAGCTTTGACTGTTTCATGGCCGGCGAATAGTCGAATCCCGGCACGCTGCCGGCGCGGCGGCCGAGCAGGTCGCAATGCCGCGGCCCGACCCGGTCATATTCAAGCGCGTGGCACGCGGCGCAGCGGGCGTAAAGCTGCTCCCCGCGCGCCGCGTCCGCGCCCGCTGCCGTTCCGGCCGCGAGCGCGAGCGCCGCGGCGAGAGCGAATCGCTCCACCGCTAGGAAACGAAGGCGACGGGCACCGGGTTCTCGCCCAGCGCGTTGCGCAGGATCGCCCAATGCATCGCCTCGTCGCCGAGGATGCTGGCCGCGGCCTTCGACAGGTCGCGGTTGCCGAACAGAGGCACGGCGCCGAGATAGGCGCTGACCGCCCCTTGCTCCAGGCTTGCGGCGAAGCGCAGCACGTCGGCCTGCACCTTCAGCCCCTCGACCGGAAAGCTGTACTTGCTCTTCGCGGCGACCGGCGTCCCGCCGAGCTTGCGCACGGTCTTGGCGAGCAGATCGGCGTGCTCCTTGTGATGTCCCTGGAATTGCAGCGCGAGCGCGAGCACCGGCTTCTGCAGCAGGCCGCTCTCCGCTCCCACCTGATACGCGGCGATCGCCTCGAGCTCGGCGCCGAGCGCGGTGTTGAGAATGCGCGCGTCGCCTGCCTTGGCGTCGCCGCTCTTGGCTGCGAGGACATCGCGGCCGGCAAGCAGCGCCACCGCGGCGCCGGACAGCACGAGTCCGGAGTGCCCCAGGAACAGGCGGCGCGCGGCGTTTGGATTGGGAATGCTGAAAAACGATGACATGAAAACCTCCATGGGTTGCAGGATCAGCGGAGATCACCCTCGCCTGCGGCAAGCCTGGCCATCACGCGCGCCACGATGCGGTCGCAGCGCTCACCCGCGAGGGCAAAGGCGTCGTCGAAGGCGGGATCCATCTCCCGGAAGAGCGCTTCGCGCAACTGGCTACGCGCTCGGAAAAAACGTGCTCTTACCGTCGGCTCGGGAATGCCCAGCGCAGCCGCGGTTTCCTCGACCGAGAGCTCTTCCAGCGCGCACAGCACGAATACGATGCGCAACGGCTCGGGCAGCCCATCGATCTTCATTTCGGTCTCTCCAAGGTCTTGACGGGGCATTGGATGACGCGGGTGCTGCGCCCGTTCCCGGAACGCGCGGACGGCCTGCTGCATCCAATGCGCGACGCCAAAAGGAGCATTGCCATGGCACGCATCGTGAAACGCACCGCTACGGAGCCCACCCGCTTCGTAATTGACGGCAAGGAGCAGTGGCTGTGCAAATGCGGGTTGTCGAACAACCAGCCGTTCTGCGACGGCTCGCACAAGCTCACGAAAGGCGAGGAACCCGGGAAGCTCTACTGGTACGACGACGCCGGCACGCGCCATGAAGTAAAGGCCGGCTTTCCGGGCATTCGGAGTTTCTAGCTCACATGCCGAGCTATCAAGTGAAGCTTGCGGGCCGCGAGCAGCTCGCCGACGGCACCCTGGCTTTTCGCTTCGAGAAACCGGCGGGATTCAATTTCAAGGCCGGACAAGCCGTGGTGCTCGAGCTGCTGGAACCGCCGCCGGGCGAGGGGCAGAAGCGGCGCACCTTCTCTCTCGTCAGCGCGCCATTCGAAAGCCTGCTAGTCATCGCGACCCGGATGCGGGACACGGGCTTCAAGCGCGCGCTGAACGCGCTGCCTGACGGTGCGAGCATGAAGCTGGTGGGGCCGATTGGCCAGTTCACGCTCGCCGATGCCGCGCGGCCCGCGGTATTCATCGCCGGCGGCATCGGCATCACGCCATTCATGAGCATGCTGCGGCAGGCGGCCAGGGACCGCTCGCCCCAGCCGTTCCTGCTCCTTTACTCGAATCGCCGCCCGGAGGACGCCGCATTTCTCGGCGAGCTGCAGGAGCTCGAGCGGCAGAACGGCAATTTCCGGCTGTTCGCCACGATGACGGACATGAGCAACTCCGCTCGCAAATGGGCCGGGGAGACCGGTTTCGTCAACGCGGATCTCATCAGGCGCTGCGTTGGCGGGCTCGTCGCGCCGGTGTATTACGTGGTCGGGCCGCCGGCGATGGTCTTGGCGATGCAGGAGACGCTGCGCGGCGCGGGGGTCGGCGACGAGGACATACGCAGTGAAGAGTTTTACGGCTACTAGCACGGCATTGGTGCTTGCGGGCGGCGGAAGCTTCGGCGCGGTGCAGGCCGGGATGCTGCGCGCGCTCGTTGCCCACGGCATCGTGCCCGACCTGGTGGTCGGTTCGTCGGTGGGAGCGATCAACGGCGCCTACTTTGCGGGCGTGCCGACCGCGGAAGGCGTTGCGCAGCTCGAAGCGATCTGGCGCAGCTTGCGCCGCAGGGAAGTCTTCCCGGTCACCTGGCGAAGCCTGCTGGGGCTGCTCGCACACCGCAATTTCCTGGTCGACCCCGGCGGCCTGCGCCGCATCATCGAAGAGCGCCTGCCCTACCGGGAGCTCGAGCAGGCGGCCATTCCGCTGCATGTGGTGGCGACCGATCTGATCGGCGGCGGCTCGGTGCGGCTTTCGAGCGGCCCGGCGCTCGAAGCGGTGCTCGCGAGCTGCGCCATCCCCGCCGCATTCCCGCCGGTGCGCATCGGCGAGCGCTATCTGATCGACGGGGCGGTCGCCAGCGACACGCCGATCAGCGTCGCGGCCGAGCTCGGGGCGAAACGGGTGGTGGTGCTGCCGACCGGCTTTGCCTGCGCGCTCGAAGCACCGCCCCGCGACGCGATCGGATGCGCCCTGCACGCGATCACCCTGCTGATCGCGCATCAGCTGGTGACCGAGATCGAGCGTTGCCGCGAGCACGTCGAAATCATCACCGTGCCGCCCTTGTGCCCGCTGTCGGTTTCGCCGTACGACTTCTCGCGTGCCGGGGAGCTGATCGAGCGCGCCGCCGACCAGACAAGCCGCTGGCTGGAGAAAGGCGGGCTTGCGCGGGAGCGCATTCCCGGCGCACTGCGCGGTCATACCCATTGAAACGGATTCCCACTAAGCTGGCTAAGGATGAACGCTTCGAGTCCGAATCTGACGCCAGAGGATTTCGACGAACTGCGCAAGATCCAGGGAGCCACCGATGCGCAACGCGATCCTCCTCCGTTCCCAACGGAAATCGCGGGCAAGCTTCGCGCGTTCGGGCTCATAGCGCCGAATGATCGGGGCGCTCCTGCCATCACGGAACGAGGACGCGGAGTGTTGCTGGAACAAGACATGCGCGACGCCGAAGACCGCTGAATCACTTCCGACCCAGGGAACATCTCATGTTCAAAGGAAAAGCCCGATGAGGACCGCGCTTCCCGGCCAGGTGGTGCTGGTGCTGCAAGGCGGCGGAGCCCTCGGCGCCTACCAGGTCGGCGTCTACGAAGCGCTGCACGCGGCGGGCATCGAGCCAGACTGGGTGATCGGCACGTCGATCGGTGCGATCAACGGCGCCATCATCGCCGGCAACAAGCCCGGGGACCGGCTGCCGCGGCTGCGCGAGCTATGGGCGCGCTTTCAGCAGGAGCCGCAGTTGCAGGCCTTGCAGTACCTCTCGACGTTCGTGCGCGGCATACCGGGGTTTTTCTCGCCGCGGTTGCCCGCCTGGGGCGGCTGGCAGGCGCCGGTCGGGCTGGACGCCGCGTCGTACTACAGCACCGCGCCGCTGCATGAGACGCTCGCTTCGCTGATCGATCTGGCAGTCCTCATCGCGGCGCACCCGCGGCTGACGGTCGGCGCGGTGAACGTGAAGAGTGGCGAGCTGCGCTACTTCGACAGCCGCGACGGAGCACTTGGCCTCGAGGAAGTGATGGCCTCGGGCGCGCTGCCGCCCGGGTTCCCGGCGATCCGGGTCGACGGCGAAGCGTACTGGGACGGCGGCCTGTACTCGAACACGCCGCTCGAGGCGGTGCTCGACGACAACCCGCGGCGCGACTCGGTGATCTTCAGCGTCAACGTCTGGCAGCCCACCGGCCACGAGCCCGAATCGATCTGGCAGGTAATGGCGCGCGAAAAGGACATCCGCTACGCGACCCGCGACGACAGCCATATCGGCCGGCAGAAGCAGATCCATCGCCTCCGCCACGTGATCCGCGAGCTGTCGAAAAACCTCTCATCTGAAAAACAAGAAACCCCGAAATGCCGGGAGCTCGCGTCCTGGGGCTGCGGCACCACGATGCACGTGGTGCGCCTGCTCGCGCCTGCGCTCGACGGCGAGGACTACATGAAGGACCTGGATTTCAGCGCCGCCGGTATCCGCTTCCGCTGTGAGGCCGGGCTTGCCGACGCGCGGCGCATGATCGAGCGCGCGCCGTGGGAGGCGCCATTCGATCCGATGGAGGGCGTGATCGTGCACGAGCTGTCCGCCCGCGCCGGCGGCTAGCCCGCTCAACAGCACCGCCTATCCGGTGTGCTCCGGCCCCAGGAGGACTGAAGCGACTTGGTGTGGAATATCCGATGTTCCAGGCTGTAGGCAGAGAGGCGCAACCCGGCAGTAATTCAAGGAGTTCCCTATGAGACTTAAGGCGATTGGACCTGTCATCGGTGGCGTTTCGATCATCGGGGTTGCCATGCTTGTCGGGTTCGGAGTGGGCATCGGCGAGCAAGGAAGTGCTCAAGCGGAGGAATCGCGGGACAGGCACGAATCCAGGGACAGGGAGGGACACGGGAAGCGGATCTCCGAGAATGACCGCCAAATCAAAGCTCACGCGGAACGGATGCTCGAAGAGGGCAGGAACATCTTCCGGTTCGACACCTACGGATCAGAGGCCTTTTTCGGCGATGCACTGCAGCTGCACAGGGCCATCGCGGGTGCGAAAAACGGCGGCGTGGGACCGGGAGTCAGCCCGAAGACCGCGCTGGCAGTCGGCCTCAAAGTGGACTCGAACGCCTTGCCCAACCAGCTGAAAGCGCAGCTCAAGGCGGGCAAGGTCAACCTCGACGATCCCGCCACGACGCTCGCCCTGCTCAAGCTCAATGCCGTGGTCGGCCTGACCGGCAGGTTCGACGGCGCCGGCAGGATCACGTCGCTGGGGACCCAATGCGCTTTGTGCCATTCGAAGGTGGACGACTCGTTCGCGCCCGGCATCGGCAAGCGGCTGGACGGCTGGGCGAACCGCGACCTGAATGTCGGCCTCATCGTCTCGCTCGCTCCAAACCTCAGGCCTTTCACCGATCTTCTCCGCGTCGACGAGGCGACGGTGAGGAAAGTGCTCACGAGCTGGGGTCCTGGCTGCTACGACGCGTGGCTCGACAAGGACGGTAAAGCCTTCGCGCCGGGTGGAGGGCGGGCGTGCACGCTGATTCCGCCCGCGTTCGGTCTCGCCGGGGTGAACCTGCACACCTGGACGGGCTCCGGCTCGGTGCCGTACTGGAACGCCTACGTCGCCGTGACCCAGCAGCACGGCTCGGGCACCTTCTTCGACCCCCGCCTGGGCAACAAGGACCAGTATCCGGTCTCGGCGAGGAGCGGCTCCTTCAATACGCGCGGCACCCCCGATCTGGTCACGTCCAAGCTGGGCGCGCTGCACTTCTACCAGCTCGCCATCCCGGCGCCGACGCCGCCCAAGGGCAGTTTCAATGAGGCAGCGGCCGCGCGCGGGAAAGACGTTTTCAACGGCAGGGCGCAGTGCGCGACCTGCCACGTTCCGCCGCTCTTCACCGAGCCGGGGCACAACCTGCACACCCCGGCCGAGATGGGCGTCGATTCGTTCCAGGCCGACCGATCGCCGACCCTTATGTACCGGACCGCCCCGCTCGCGGGACTGTGGACGCACCAGAAGGGCGGCTTCTACCACGACGGGCGCTTCGCGACGCTGCCGGCCGTGATCGAGCACTACGACCGCACCTTCAGGCTTGGGCTGACCGACCGGGAAAAAGGCGAGCTGGCCGAGTACTTGAAGTCGCTATGACGCGAACCCGGCGGCGTGCGGCAAGTCCATATTAAGTATGGCCACTCTCACCGTTCTGCCCCTCGCCGCAGGCGAGATCCTGCTTGAGCGCTTGCTGCAGCACGGCGTTGCGCTCGCGCACGACTGCGGCGGGACGCTCGCATGCGCGAGCTGCCGCATCATCGTGCGCGAAGGATTGGAAAGCCTCAGCCTGGCGAGCGAAGACGAGCTAGACATGCTCGACAAGGCTTCCTGCTCCGAACCGGGTTCGCGGCTCGCCTGCCAGGCGATCGGCGGCGGCGGCGATCTGGTGATCGAGATACCGCGGGACCTGCCGCCGGACGTGGGGTTGCAAGGTACTTCTCGTGAGATCAGCTTGAGCGCAGCCGCTGCGCGGCATTTCGCCGCGCAACTGGCACAGCGCCCGGGCGCGGTGGCCGTGCGGCTCGCCGTCAGGCCTGCAGGCTGCTCGGGCTACCGGTATTGCGTCGACCACGCCGAGGCGATCGGCGCGGAGGACACAGTTTTCGAAAGCCGGGGCATTCGAATCTTGGTCGATCCCGCCAGCCTTGCCCACGTCCAAGGCACGACGATGGATGTGGTGCAGGAAGGACTCTCCCGGCGGCTGCGCTTCGACAACCCGAACGCCACCCGGGCCTGCGGCTGCGGCGAGAGCTTCGGAACCTGATCAGCGCCTTTTGACAGCCGCTTAGTAGCTCATGCGGCCGGACTCGCCCTGCTTGAGCGTTCGCTCGCGCAGCGGGTTGTCGCCGTTCTCGCCGTTGTAGGCCTGTTCGCCTCCGGGGACGGGCCGCGGCGGCTTTTCGCTGCACGCCGAGAGGCTTGCTGCTGCAAAGACGGTAACCAATGTGATGAGAACCTTGCGCACGATGCGGTCGCAGCGCACGCCGGCGAATGCGAACGCATCCCCGAGCGTCCTATCGATGTCGCCCCCCATCCAGGTGCGCAGCAGGCCGCGAGCCCTGAAATAGCGCGTGCGCACCGTGGCATGCGGAATTCTGAGCGCGGCGGCGGTCTCTTCGACGCTGAGCTCCTCGAGCGCGCGCAGCACGAAGACCGCCCGATAGGGGCCGGGCAACGCATCGATGCGCGCCTCGAGCAGCCGCCGCATCTCGGCGCGCTGCGCGTCGCTCTCGGGGCCGGCTTCGTCAGACATCAACTTGTCCGGTTCCACATCCGTTGCTGTCATCGCTGCGCTGGCGTTGCGGCGGCGGCGCATCAGGGCCTCGTTGGCGGTGATGCGGACAAGCCAGGTTGAGAGCTTCGATTCGCCGCGGAACGTGCCCAGCTTCCGATACGCCTGGAGATAGGCTTCCTGGACGGCGTCTTCCGCCTCTGCGTCATCGCGCAATATGGCGCGCGCGGTTCTGTATAGCGTGCGGTTATGCAGGCGCATGAGCGTCTCCAGCGCGCGCGTGTCTCCGGACAGGATTCCGGCGATGAGCTCCGTATCGGTCGGTCGCTCGACGGGGGAAAGTACGGCTTGCGTTTGCATGTTTCCTCCAGAAATATATGTTCAGTTAAGCCAGCATCTGCTCGCAGAGGGCGATGTTGGCGAGGTGCGACGTGTGCATCTCCTGCAACGCGCTTTGGCGGCAGATGCCGGGATGCGCGGCAAAGCCTCCGCGATGCGCTCGGCCACCCAGCCCTGGGCACGCCGCTCGAATTCCTCCGGAACGGGGACGAGCTCGGCACTCATTTCTCGACCCTCCGCAGGTTAGCGGCAGCGAAATCCCAGTCGAGCAGGTGGTCCACCACGGCGCTGACGTATTCGGCGCGGCGTTCCTGATGGTCGAGGTAGTAGGCGTGCTCCCACACGTCGATCACCAACAAAGGCACCAGGCCTTGCACGAGCGGCGTGTCGGCGTTGGCAGTCGTCACCACTTTCAGCTCGGCGCCGTCGCGCACCAGCCAGACCCAGCCGCTGCCGAAGTGGCCGAGCGCCGCCGTCTTGAGCGGGTCGGCCCATTTTGCGAATTCTCGCGGCGCCGGTGCGCCCTTGCGCCGCAGCGAGCGCCAGTAGAACGCGTGATTCCACGCCTGGGCTGCGTTGTTGAACAGCACCTTCTTCGCCGGATCGCCCGCGGCGCTGACGATGATTTCTTCCAGCGAAGCGCGGCTTTCGCCGATCAGCGCATTCGTCTTGTCGACGTAGGCGCGATGGTGCCTGCCGTGATGGATCGAGAGCGTCCGCGCCGAGATGAATGGCTCGAGCGCATCGGCAGGGTAAGGGAGGTCCGAAAGTTCGATTCGCATTGGCGTTCCGCAAAAATATATGTATCGTGGTACGATACATATACATCGTAATACGATATATTGTCAAGCATGCCCGGACCGCCTATAAGCGCCCTGCAAGCTCGCACCATGGGCCAACAGAAACGCCGCCGCTCGGCCCACCTCGACGCAGGCGAGTACCAGCAGCTCGCTTCGTTCCGTTATGCGCTGCGCAGCTTCCTGCGCTTCAGCGAAGCGGCGGCCGAGAAAGTCGGCCTAACCGCCCAGCACTACCAGGCGTTGCTGGCCGTGTGCGCGACTCCGGGCGGCCGCGTCACCATCAACGACCTGGCGCAGCAGCTACTCATCCGCCACAACAGCGCGGTCGGGTTGGTCGACCGCCTGAACGATCAGGGCCTGGTGGCGCGCGAGCCTGCGCCGGAGGACGGGCGCAAGGTGTACTTGCGCCTCACGGCCAAGGGCGACCGGGTCCTGGAGAAGCTCGCGGAAGTGCACCGCGAGGAGCTGTTGCGCATCGGCCCGCAGCTCGAGGCGTTGCTCCACCAGATCACCGGCCGAGCGCCCCGCGAGGGGCGCTAGTCAGAAACGGGAACTGAGCGGCGGGCCTATTCCGGCTGGATGCCGGCGGCTTTGACGATGCGGCCCCACTTGTCGACTTCGATGCGGATCACTTCGGCGAACGCCTCGGGCGTGCCGCCCTGGATCTCGATGCCGGCGCCCATCAACCGGTTGCGCACGTCCTCGAGCTTGAGCGCCGTATTGATCGCGGCATTCAGCTTTGCAACGGCATCTTTCGGCGTGCCGGCAGGCGCGAGGATCCCGCCCCAGGTGCTGGCGTCGTAGTCGGGCAGGCTCTCGGCGATCGTCGGCAGCTCGGGCATTGCGCTCGAGCGCTTCGCCGTAGTCACCGCAATGCCGCGAACTGCGCCGGATTTGACGTGGCCGCGCACCGCAGTGATCGTGTCGAAGATCATCGCCGTGCGGCCGGCGAGCAGGTCGGGATGCGCGGCGGAACTGCCCTTGTAAGGCACGTGCTGCATCTTCGTGCCGGTCATGCTCATGAAAAGCTCGGCCGCCATGTGCAGCGAGCTGCCCGGCCCGCTCGACGCGTAGATCGCCTTGTCCGGATTCGCCTTGATCCAGCTCACCAGCTCGGGGACGGTCTTCGCCTGCACCGAGGGATGCACCGCGAGCAGCAGCGGCACGACGTGCGTGTAGGCCACCGGCTCGAAATCCTTGATCGGATCGAACGGCATCTGCTTGAAGAGATGCTTGTTGGTGGCGTGGCTGGACGCCACGATCACCAGCGTGTAGCCGTCGGGCGGGCTCTTCGCGACGAAGTCGGTGCCGAGATTGTTGGAAGCGCCGGGCTTGTTCTCGACCACCACCGGCTGGCCGAGCGAGGCCGTCAGCTTCTCGGCAAGCGTGCGCGCGATCAGGTCGATCGCCCCGCCCGGGGTGGCCGGCACCACGATCTTCACCGGCCGGCTCGGGTACGACTGGGCGGCAGCGTCGTTGATTCCGAAGACCACGACGGCCGCAGCGATCAGCAGCATTTTCATCTTCTTCTCCTTAATGACCAAGGACCTGACTGAGGAACAGCTTCGCGCGATCGGTCTTGGGCGCGCCAAAGAACTCCGCCGGCGGCGCCGCCTCGACCACTCGGCCGCCGTCCATGAACACCACGCGGTCGGCGACAGTCTTGGCGAAGCCCATCTCGTGCGTCACCACCATCATGGTCATGCCCTCGCGCGCGAGCTCGACCATGACATCGAGCACCTCCTTGATCATCTCCGGATCGAGGGCCGAGGTCGGCTCGTCGAACAGCATCAGTTTCGGCCGCATGCACAGCGCACGCGCGATCGCCACGCGCTGCTGCTGACCGCCGGAGAGCTGCGAGGGGTACTTGGCCGCCTGCTCGGGGATGCGCACCCGGGCGAGGAAGTGCATCGCGGTCTCCTCGGCTTCCTTGCGCGGCACGTGCTTCACCCACACCGGAGCAAGCGTCAGGTTCTCCAGCACCGTGAGGTGCGGAAACAGGTTGAAGCTCTGGAACACCATGCCCACTTCGCGGCGCACCCGGTCGACTGTCTTCGGATCGTCGTCGAGCTCGACCCCGTCGACGACCACGCGCCCGCGCTGATGCGCCTCCAGCCGGTTGACCAGGCGGATCAGGGTGGACTTGCCCGAGCCCGAAGGGCCGCACACCACCACTTTCTCGCCGCGCGCGACCGCGAGGTCGACGTCCTCCAGCGCCTGGAACAGGCCGAACCACTTGCTCACCTTGATCATCTCGATCATCGCTGGTGCTCGAAGCTCTTGCTGTAGCGCGACATGGCGGCGCAGAACACGAAATACACCAGCGACGCGAAGATGTAGGCCTCGACGCCGAAGCCGGTCCACGCCGGCTCGTGGAGCGAGATCTTGACCGTCGACAGCAGGTCGAACAAGCCGATGATCAGCACGAGCGAGGTGTCCTTGAAGAACGCGATGAAATTGTTGACGAGCGCGGGCACCGCGATGCGCAGCGCCTGCGGCAGAATGATCAAATAGGTTCTGCGCCAGAACGGCAACGCCAGGGCATGCGCCGCATCGTACTGCCCTTTCGGGATCGCCTGCAGCCCGCCGCGGATCACCTCGGCGAGATAGGCGGTGGCGAACAGGATCATCGCGATCTGCGCGCGCAGCATCTTGTCGATGGTCACTCCCGAGGGCAGGAACAGCGGCAGCATGACCGAGGCCATGAACAGCAGCGAGATCAGCGGCACACCGCGGATCAGCTCAATATAGCCCACGCACAGCCCGCGGATCACCGGCATCTCCGAGCGCCTGCCGAGGGCGAGCAGGATCGACAGCGGGAACGCGAACGCCAGCCCGAAGGTGGTGAGCAGCAGCGTCAGGATCAACCCGCCCCAGCGCTCGTTCTCGACGTACGGCATGCCGAGCACGCCTCCCCACATCAGGATTCCGATGACGGTGAGTCCCGCGAGCCATACCAACGCCAGCCACGATTTCCAGAAGACTCTGAACGCCGAAAAAACCCAGAGACCGATCAGGACGAGCGTCGCGATCGCGGGGCGCCAGTGCAGCTCGTACGGATAGGTTCCGAACAGGATGAAGCGGTGCTTCTCGGCGATGAAGCCCCAGCACGCGCCCTCGCCGGCGCGGCACGCCTTCGAGTCGGGCTTCCACACTGCGTCGAGGAACGCCCAGTCGATGAACGGCGGCACCGTCTTCCAGAGGATCCAGAGAATGAGCAGCGTCGCCACGGTCTCGGGCCACGAGCCGAACAAATTCGTTCTGACCCACTTCACCGGAAAGCCACGTGCGCGTTGTACCAGTTCATGAACGCCGAGATCGACAGGCTGATGGTGAGGTACACCGCCATGATGATGGCGATGCCCTCGATCGCCTGCCCGGTCTGGTTCATGGTGGTGTTGGCGATTGACACCAGGTCGGGGTAGCCGATCGCGACCGCGAGGGAGCTGTTCTTGGTGAGGTTCAGGTACTGGCTGGTCATCGGCGGAATGATGACGCGCAGCGCCTGCGGCAGAATCACGAGGCGCGTGGCCTGCGCGCGCGACAGGCCGAGCGCATGCGCCGCCTCGCCCTGCCCGCGATCCACGGCGAGGATGCCGGCGCGCACGATCTCGGCGATGAAGGCCGCGGTATAGGCGACCAGTCCGATGAGCAGCGCCGCGAACTCCGGGCTGAGCGCGACGCCGCCGGCGAAATTGAATCCCTGCAGCTCGGGCGAGCCCGAGAAGGTCGGAAAGTAGATGCCGCGGTTGGACAGGAACACCCCGGGCAGCGGCGACAACGCTTCGCGCGGGCCCGGCATTCCCTCGGTGATCACCGCGTACCAGAAGAAGAGCTGCACCAGCAGCGGCACATTTCGGATGAACTCGACGTACGCGGCGCTCAGCGTTTTCAGCAGGAAATTCTTCGAGAGCCTGAAAAGCCCGATCGCCGTGCCGAGCCCGGTCGCCAGCACGATGCCGATCAGCGCGACCGCCAGCGTGTTGGTCAGGCCGACGAGCAGCGCGCGCAGGTAGTTGTCGGAAGCGCTGTAGCGCAGGAACGCCGACTCGCCGATCTCGAAGCCCGCCTCGCGGCCGAGGAAGCCGAGGCCGCTTGCGATGCGGCGCTCTTGCAGGTTTTCAACGGTGTTATTGATCAGGAAGGCGGCAACCAGGAGCGCGGCGCCGATCGCCGCCGCCTGATACGCTATCCGCTTCCCCCTCGCAGAGCGCCAGACCATGACCGAGCGCAAGCTTACCCGAGACGATCTTCGACAGGCCGCCGAGAAGTACAAGAATTGGGGGCGCTGGGGGCCGCACGACGAGATCGGCACCCTGAACCACACCCGGCCCGAGGACATCGTCGCCGCCGCGCGCCTGGTGAGGAAAGGCAAGGTGATCTCGCTCGCGCTCAACTTCGACCAGCACGGGCCGCAGGGCGCGAAGAGCAAGTACCCGTCGCTCGGCCGCATCAACCCGCTGCACACCATGCTGCGCACCGGCACCGACGCCTACTCCGGCGTTCTCGATCATCGCGGCATCCGCGCCGCCGACGACATGGTGGTGATGCCGCTGCAATGCGGCACGCAATGGGATGGCCTGGGGCACGTGTTCTATGAAAACTCCATGTGGAACGGCTACGACTGCCGCGAGGTGACCTCGGCCGGCGCGCAGAAATGCGGCATCGAGAAGACCAAGAACCGGATGGTCGGCCGCGGCGTGTTCCTCGACGTGCCGCGCGCCCTCGGCATGGACATCCTGCCGGATGGCTATGCGATTACAAGCTCGGATCTAGACAAAACTGCTGCTTTTCAGAAGGTCGAATTGAAGAAGGGCGACTTCATCATCGTGCGCACCGGACAGATGGAGGCCAAGCTCGCCGCCGGAAGCTGGGACGGCTACCCCGGCGGCGATGCGCCGGGCTTTTCGTTCGAGACACTCGAATGGATCCAGCGCACCCAGCTCGCCGCGCTGGCGAGCGACACCTGGGGCTGCGAGGTGCGGCCGAACGAATCCGAGCCGGGCATCAACCAGCCCTGGCACTGGATCACCATCCCGATCATGGGCATGACCATGGGCGAGATCTTCTACCTAAAGGAGCTCGCCGAGGACTGCGCCGCCGACAGGGTGTACGAGTTCCTGTTCGTCGCCCCTGCCCTGCCGATCACCGGCGCGGTAGGATCACCCACCAACCCTCTGGCCATCAAATGAAACCCCTTCTTGCATTGCTTTTTCTGGTTGCGGGAACAGCGCTCGCGCAGCCCTACCCGTCAAAACCCATTCGCGTCGCGGTCGCGTTCCCGCCCGGAGGCCCGGTGGACATCATCGCGCGGCTGATGGGCCCGAAGCTCGGCGACCTGCTTGGCCAGAGCCTGGTGGTGGAGAACGTGGTCGGCGCCGGCGGCAACATGGCGACCGCGCGCGTGGCGAAGGCGCCCGCCGACGGCTACACCCTGCTCGCGCATTCCTCGGCCTATGCGGTCAATCCCACGCTGATTCCCAATGCGGGCTACGACGGCGAGAAGGATTTCATCCCGATCGCGATCGTCGCCTCGCAGCCCAATTTCATCGTGGTGCACGCCGATTTCCCGGCGAAGACGCTGGCGGAGCTGCTCGCGCGGGCGCGCACCGACAAGCTCGCGTTCGCTTCCGCGGGCAACGGCACGACGCCGCACCTCACCGGCGAGAACCTGTTCAAGCTGCGCGCCAAGGTCGACATCACGCACATTCCCTTCAAGGGCGGCGGTCCGGCCGCGGCCGCGGTGCTGGGCGGCCAGCCGCCGGTAGGCGTGATCGCCGGCTCGGCGCCGCTGCCGCACATCAAGGCCGGCAAGATCCGCGCGCTCGCGGTGTCTTCGGCGCGCCGCGTCGCGTCGCTGCCCGACGTGCCGACGCTCACGGAGCTCGGCTACCCCGGGATGGAGGACTACACCTGGGTCGGCTTGTTCGTTCCCGCCGGCACGCCGCCGGAGATCGCGCAGAAGCTGAACGACGCGGTCCTGCGGGTCGCCAACGATCCGCTGATCAAGGAGCGGCTCGAGGCGCTCGCGTTCGACGTCACTGCGGCGCCTCTGGGCGAGACCGCCGCTTATGTGAAGAGCGAGCTCGCGAAGTGGGGCAAAGTGGTGCGCGACGTCGGCGCTAAGGTCGACTAGAGAACTCGAGTTTTGAGGCTTTCAGGTCTACGAGTGGCCCGAGCTCGTACACGTTCCGGTAACCGTAGCTGTAGAGGGCGATGTAGGTCGAGAGGTTGAGCGAGGCGCGCGCGATCTTGGCCGGGAAAGGCCCCTCGGCGTTCGCGAAGTTGTTGTTGCAGTAGATCAGGATCCGGGTGTTCCTGTCCGGGATGGCGGTCCCGAGGCTCTCGATCGCAATGTCCGGAAAGGGCAGGCTGATCGCCCGCTTGACGTGCAGCTCGTCAAATTTCTCCCGGCTGCGCGCGTCCAGGACCACCGTGCCCGGCTCGCGGCTCATCCGGATGAACTCCTCTTCCGACACCCGCCGCGTCTCGCGGTGCTGCGCCGCCTCGCGCGAGATGCGCAGGTAGCCGTCCATGTCGATCGCCGGGTTTGCATGCGCGACGCAGCTTGCGAGGCAGACGAGCGATATCCAGTACTTCATGACCCCCAGTCTCCCCCGTCCCCGGGTTACCAGGTGATCGAAACTGTAACCGGCTATTTCGCTATTCAGCCTCCTCGTACGACTGCGGCACGAAGCGGGGCGTGCAGATCGCAAGAAATACCAGATCCTCCGGCCCGATATTCGCAATGCGCTGGCGGCAAGACGAGGGTATAACCACGACGTCGCCGGGGCCCACCTCCTGCGGCGGCAGGCTGCCCACTTCCACCCGTCCCTTCCCTTCCAGGACTACGTAGCGCTCCGTCGTGTCCCTGACCCGGTGCCAGCGCGTCGTCACGCCGCGCGGCACGCGGGCCCGGGCGATCGACACCGCCGCATCATCGGGCGTGTTCGACAGCTCGTTGATGAAGCACTGCTCGGAGGTGTGGACCTCCGCTTCGGGCCTGAACCGCCGGATGCCCTGTTCCATCTAGCTGCGCATGAACTTGCTCAGGTCCGGCGTGGCAAGCGAGCGCTCGATGTAGCCGAACGTCCCCTTCTCCTTCACTTCGCGCGCCGCATCGATCAGCCCGCTCATGGCCGCCCGCCAGAGCGAGGTGGCGAGGCTGATGCGGCGCACGCCGGCGGCCTCGAGCTCGGCGACGCTGAACGACTTGCCCTTGATGCCGGCCATGAAGTTGAAGGGCTTTGACAGCGCGGCGCATACCTTGCGCACCGATTCCAGATCCGGAAGGCCGGGCGCCATGAGGACATCGGCGCCGGCCTTCTCGAAAGCCTGCAGCCGCTTGATCGTGTCATCCAGGTCGGGTCTGCCGCGCACAAAATTTTCAGTCCGGGCTGTAAGAACCACATGGTGCGAGCGCGCAACCTTAGCCGCGGCGGCGACGCGCTCGACTGCATGGGCTAAGTCGTAGACCTTGTCCTTGGTCGCGTCCTCGATCGAGCAGCCGGCGAGCCCCACGCCAGCGGCCAGACGGATGGTCTCCGCCGCCGCCGCAGGCTCGTCCGCGAAGCAGCGCTCAAGATCCGCCGACACCGGCAAATCGGTCGCCTCCACGATCGCGCGCGCGTGCTCCAGCGCCTCCTCGCGCGTCACCGCCCCGTCGCGCCGCCCGAGCGTGCCGGCGTGGGCGCCGCTCGAGGTCGCGAGCGCCTGGAACCCGAGCCCGGCGAGCATGCGCGCCGAGCCCGCGTCCCAGGCGTTGGCTATGACGAAGCAGCCCTTGTGAAGGGCCCTGAAGCCTTCGGCCTTATCGGATCGGGGGGGCATACATCAGGCCGCCCTGGTTCCACAGCCGGTTCAGGCCGCGCTCGAAGCCGAGGGGCTTCAGGTTCGCGTCGAAGCTCTCGCCGTAGTTGCCGACCTGCTTGATGATGTTGAACGACCACTTGTTGTCGATGCCGAGCATCTTGCCGATGTCGCCGCTCGTGCCGACAAAGCGCTGCACGGTCGGGTTCTGGCTGCCGGCCTGCTGATCGATGTTCTTCGAGGTGATGCCCATCTCCTCGGCTTCGAGCATGGCGAAAAGCGACCACTTGACGATGTCGAACCAGCGGTCGTCGCCATGGCGCACCGCCGGCCCGAGCGGCTCCTTGGAGATGATCTCGGGCAGGATGATGTGGTCTTCCGGCTTGGGTGCGCGCGACGCGCGGGTCGAGATCAGGCCCGAATGGTCGGTGGTGTAGACGTCGCAGCGCCCTGCGAAATAGGCGTTGAGAACCTCCGGGAGCGTCTCGATCACCACCGGCTTGAAGCTCATCTTGTTGGCGCGGAAGTAGTCCGACAGGTTGAGCTCGGTCGTGGTTCCCGGCTGCACGCAGATGGTGGCACCGTTCAGCTGCTTTGCGCTCTTCACGTTGAGCTTGCGGTGCACCATGAAGCCCTGGCCGTCGTAGTAGTTGACGCCGACGAAGTTGAGCCCGAGGCTGGTGTCGCGCGTGATCGTCCAGGTGGTGTTGCGCGACAGGATGTCGACCTCGCCCGATTGCAGCGCGGTAAAGCGCTGCTGCGCGGTGAGCGGCGTGTAGCGCACCTTGGCTGCGTCGCCGAACACCGCCGCCGCGACCGCGCGGCAGAGGTCTACGTCGATGCCCTTCCAGACGCTCTGCGAATCGGGCGCAGAGAATCCGGCGACCGCACCTCCGTTCACGCCGCACTGCACGAAGCCCTTGGAGCGCACCGCGTCGAGCGTGGACTGCTGCTGTGCGTATGCGGGAGTTGCGAGTACGGCGAGTATCAACAGTTCTTTTTTCACGACGGTTCTCCTTCGAGTAGGAAGTCGCGGACGACCGCGATCTGAGCGGGATGCAATAGCGTCGGCGCATGGCCGACGCCGGGAAGCTCGACGACCTTGGCTTTGGGACCGCGGCGCGCCATCTCCGCGGCGGTCTGCCGGGAGACGACGTCCGACTGCTCGCCGCGAATGAGCAGCGTCGGGCAGCGCACGGCGTCGTAGATCGGCCAGATCTCGAGATCCTTTTCGGGCATCGTCGCGCGGTAGGCCTCGGCGATGCGCGTATCGTAATGCGGGCGCCAGCTGCCGTCCTCGCTCCTGCGCACCCAGGTCTCGGTCAGGAAGCGCCACTGCGCGTCGCTGTGCGGGCCGAACGGCGCCGAGATGGTGCGGATGTATTTTTCCGCGTCGTCCAGCGTCGCAAAAGAGGGCGCCTGGCCGATGTAGTTCGCGATGCGCTCGAGCGAGGCTTTCCCGATCACCGGGCCGGCGTCGTTGAGGACCAGCTTCTTCAGCGGGCTCGCCGCCTGCGCGGCAAGCGCCATGCCGACGAACCCGCCCATCGAGGTGCCGAGCCAGTTCACCGTCTCGACATCGAGCCGGGCGATGAGCGTGACCATGTCGGCCACGTACTGCGTCCAGGTATAGAGCTTCGCGTCGGCCAGCCGGTCGGAGTCGCCGCGTCCGGCGACGTCCGGGCACACGATGCGGAACTGCGCGCAGAGCGCCCGCGCCAGCTCGTCGAAATCGCGCCCGGAACGCGTGAGGCCGTGCACGCACACCAGCACGTCGCGGTTGCGCGGGTCGCCCCACTCGCCGTAGGCGATGCGGTGCAGGCCGGCCGGGGAGGCGCAGAGCACCGAGCGCCGGCGGGGCTCCGCTACTTCAGCCATTGCGCGACGATCGCCTCGCGGGCAACTTTTGCTTCCTGATCGATGGAGGAATAGCTGCCGCCGTTCGCGCGCAGGAGCGCGAGCTTCTCCGATTTCAGGTTCGCGCCGCGCACCGGATAGCCGTAGTTCGCATAGCGCACGCGCTCGAGCGCGGCCTCTTCCTCGTCGTACCAGATCCACTCCTCGACGAAGCGGAAGGCGAGCTCCTCGAGCGCGGCATCGGGCCCCTCGGTGCCGAAGAGCGAGAGCACCCCGTCGCGGTAGCGCCAGTACGTGTGGCGCGCGTCGGTGACCGCGTAGCCGATGAGGCTGCCATCGGCTTGCGCCGCGCAGGTCAGCCCGAGCTCGAGGCGGCCTTCCTCGCCGGCGAGAATGTCGACCTGCGCGTCGACCTTGGCGTCGTCGAGGCGGCCGGCGGTCTGCTCGACGAGCTGGCCGTTCTCGATCACCGCGCGGCCGCGCTCGCTGTCGCGCTCCCATTCGGCCTCGACGCGCAGCTCGGGAAAGTCCGCCGACGCGGCGGTAAACGCGGGAAAGGGAATGCCGCGCCGCGGACGGAAGCGATACTCGAGCGCCCCCGCCGCGTGGTGCTCGGTGTAGTCCTCGGCGTCCTCGTCGCGCACCATCAGCCAGCGCAGGCGCTCGCGGAAATCGTCGAGCCGCCCTGCGCCGGTGATGCGCACGACCGCGGTGAACACGAGGCGCTAGCCGCCGTACTTGAAGGACAACGCGAGCCGCGCGCGGAACTGTGTCACCTTTCCGTCCTCGATTTTCACGTCGAGCTTCTCGATCTCCGCGATGCGCAGATCGCGAAGGGTGCCTGCCGCGGTCTTCACCGCGTTGCGCACGGCGTCTTCCCACGAGTTGCTGCTGGTGCCGATCACTTCGGTCACGCGATAGACCGTTCCGCCGCCTTTCTTCGCCATGGTCGATCCTCTCCTCTGGTCGCGGGAGACCCCCGCGAGATGATTCTATACGCGACGCCAATAGCGGGGGCGCAAGCGGCGCTCGGACTGGATGCGGATCGAATCTGGCTTCAGGACCACGCTGACCGCACCGTCCAGATCGGTGCGCAGGACCGGGACCCGCGCACTCGCGTAGCGCTCCAGCACCTCGCGCGCCGGGTGGCCGAAGCGGTTGCGGTACCCCGCCGGCACCACCGCCCAGCGCGGCGCCACGGCGGCGATGAATTCGGCGCTTGACGAGGTGCGGCTGCCGTGGTGCGGCACCAGCAAGATGTCTGTTTGTGGAATCTTCTCGATAAGAACCGACTCTGCGGCGCGCTCGATATCCCCGGTCAGCAGAATGGAAGCTCCGCCGGCGGCAACGCGCAGGACGCAGCTCTGGTTGTTGCGGCGCGCCGCCTCCCAGCCCGCCTGCGGATGCAGGAACTCGAAGCGCACGCCGTCCCATTCCCAGCGCCTGCCGGCGGCACATCGGCCCGCCGTGGCGACCAGCGAGTTCAGGGCATGGCCGCGTGCAAGCGAGGACGCGAGCGCCCGGACCTCCAGGGTTTCCAGCACCGTGAGCGCGCCGCCGACGTGATCCATGTCCTCGTGGCTGAGGACCATCATGTCCACGCCGCGGATGCCGGCGGCGCGCAACAGCGGCACGACGATGCGCCCGCCGCTGTCCGCCTCGGGGCCGTAGGCCGGGCCGGCGTCGTAGAGCAGCGTGCGGTTAGCGGTCCGCACCACTACGGCCAGGCCCTGGCCGACGTCGAGCGCGGTGATCCAGGCCTCGCCCGCCGCCGGCGCAGCCGGGGCGAGCGAAAACGCCGGCGCCATCAGCGCGAAGCCGCCGGCGCGCCACGGCACGCCGCGCGGCGCGAGGATCCAGACCGCGCCCGCCATGGCGAGCGCCGCGGCCCACAAGGGCGGTACGTGCTGCTGCCACAGTGCGCCGGGAAGCACTGCGCACCATTCGAGGAAACGCAGAAGCCATTCGACGAGCCACGCCGCGATCTCCAGGACAGATTCCAGGGGAAGAATCACTGCGATCAGTGCGAGCGGCGTCACGATGACCGACACCACCGGAATGGCGATGGCATTGGCGAGCGGCCCGGCGACCGAGACCTGGCCGAACAGCAACAGCGCGGCGGGCGCCAGCCCCACCGTGATGGCCCATTGCATGCGGCCCCATTGAGCCGGGCGCCATTCGTTGGAGGCGACGTAGAAGAGGAGGGCGACCGCGGCGAACGAGAGCCAGAGCCCCGGCGCGAGCGGCGCCCAGGGATCCGCGGCGACGACCACCGCCAGCGCCAGCGCGAGCGTGCGCGCGGGCGAGGCGATGCGCCCGCACCAGAGCGCAGCGGCGACCACGCTCACCATGTAGAAGGTGCGCTGCGCCGGCACCGCGAAACCGGCGAGCAGCGTATAGCCGAGCGCGGCCGCGATCGCCGCCGCGGCCGCAGCCTTCCTTGCGGGGAGCCGCAGCACCGCGGCCGGCACGCGCCGCCAGCCGAATGCGACCAGCCACGCAGCCAATCCCGACACGAGCGTGACATGCAGCCCGGAGATGCTCATCAGGTGCGTTACGCCGGTGCGGTTGAAAAGCCGCCATTCCTCGGCGGAGATCGCACGCTGGTCCCCGACCGCGAGCGCGGCGAGAATTCCCGCGGCAGGCGTCGCGCCGAGCTGGTCCTGGAAACGATCGCGCACCGCTTCCCTGGCTTTT